>MAAC01009945.1_pt1 | contig 70415 bp, 56 predicted proteins | sample 1115981 | NCBI WGS metagenome assembly MAAC01 (sample SAMN04961126, study PRJNA320927) | seawater metagenome | isolation source: sample BD02T64 sea water enriched with oil for 64 days | place: USA:Gulf of Mexico | collected 2013-07-27
ATTGGAATTTCAGGATATTTACTAGCCGGTTGTGCCTATCTGGTTTTTATTTTATTGTTATTAGCTGCGCGTAACAACACTCTCTCAGGTCGCTTGGTTTTGTTGGGCAGCGTATTTGTGCTCGCCTCTTCTGTAGCCGCGGCGATACAAATAGAGCAAGGCTTTTCCTTGCATACGGTTTTGTTGATTGACACCTTCAAACTTGCAATTTGGTCGCTATTGGTCTTGTGTACACAGGCCAATATTCACTCCCTTAGGGCGGCATTTCGTCAACCAAAAATCAAACAATATTTATTAACTTGGCTAGTGTTGTCAGCATTTTGTTGGTTAGCTGCTTTATCACAGCCCCATGGCGCAAAATATTTATTTTCTTTATTTTTATTACTAAATTTATGGTTGTTGGTACTGCTTGAGCAGTTATATCGAAATGCAGACGTTAAAGTGAAATGGGCTTTATGGTCATTGATTATTGCCTTAGGGATGAGCACAGTTTTCGATTTTGTACTCTTTGCGCAAGCGGCTATGGTAAATCAATTGGATTTTAGCTATTGGTATGCTCGAGGCTTTATCGCGGCGGTTGGCATGCCGCTAATTTTGATCAGTACCCGTCGTATTAAAAACTGGTCAGTGAATGTTTTTGTCTCCCGTGATGTGGTTTTTTATAGCTCTATGTTAATGATTTCTGGCTTGTATTTATTGCTTTTAGCTTTTGCCGGTTATGTTATTAATTATTTTGGTGGTGCTTGGGGCGATGTCGTTAGTATTGCTTTTGTTATTTTGGGCGGTACTGTCTTAGCCGCCTTGTTGGTGACCGAAAAGCTGCGTAGAGAAGTGAAAGTGTTCATCACCAAACACTTCTTTGCTAATAAATATGATTATCGTATTGAGTGGTTGAAGTCTATTGACCAACTCAGCAACTCGAAGAGTGATAATTATTATCAAGCGGCGACACAGATTATTTGCTCGACACTTAATATTGAGCAAGGGGCTTTGATAAGCAAAGCATCAATGGGTACCTATAAACTTTTATATCAGCAAGATTTAGAGCTTGAAAACAGCCAGTTACATCATTTATCAGTGGTAGATCAGTATTGCCAGCAACATGGCTGGATTATTGATGTTCGTGAGTATGCGAGCATAGAGAGCAGCTATCCGGAGTTAGCCTTAGACATCGAATTTTGTCGTTCACAACACATAGATATTATTATTCCAATCTTTAAAAATGAACATGTTTTTGGTTTTTTTCTGCTCACTCTGCCAAAAGGTCGTAGCTTGTTAAATTGGGAAGATAGAGATTTGTTGTTCGCTATTTCAAAACAGTTGAGTAACTACATGTCGTTGAATGAAGCCAATGACAGGTTAGCGGAGTCAAAACAATTTGATGCTTTTCATCGAATGTCGGCATTTCTTGTCCATGATTTGAAAAACGTGCAAGCACAGTTAGGGCTTATTAATGCCAATGCTAAGCGACATCGTGATAATCCAGCCTTTATTGATGATGTTTTTGAAACCATAGATTCTGCCACAGAAAGACTTGATAAAGTGTTAAACCAGTTGCGTAATAAACAAGTTGCCGAGTCGGCTAAAAAGCGTGTCAGTGTTAACCAGTTGATGGCACAAGTGGCTAAACAATGTAATGTTGCTTCGCCTCAGGTAACCCTTGAGGTGTCAGTAGAAATTGAAATTGTTATTGAGCAAGAAACCTTTTATTCTGTACTGAATCACTTGGTGCAAAATGCTCAAGAGGCGACTGCCGACGATGGTTGGGTAAAAATACGAGCAGAGCTTATTGCTAATAACTTACATATCGCTGTGTTGGATAACGGTTGCGGTATGTCAGATGACTTTATCAAAAATCGCTTGTTCAAACCTTTTGATACCACTAAAGGTAACGCAGGTATGGGCATTGGTGTTTATGAAGCCAAGCAGTTTATTGAAAGTGCTGGTGGTACCATGCAAGTCACCAGTTTTGAAGATGAAGGTAGTATTTTTCATTTAACTATTCCGAGTGAGTAGAGAGTGTTTAATTAAAAAGGATATAGCTTAGCTATGGAAAAATTATTAATTGTAGATGACGATCCCGGTATACAAAAACAACTAAAGTGGAGTTTGTCTGATTATGATGTGGTGTTAGCGGATACGAGAGAAAGCGCTATTGCTGCGGTGCGTCGTTATGAGCCGAAAGTTGTTACTTTAGATCTAGGTTTACCACCTGATGAAGCGAATGCCACCGAAGGCTTAGCGGCATTAAAAGAAATTTTAGCCATTGCCCCGCACACTAAAATCATTGTTATTACTGGTAATGATGATAGAACTAATGCGCTAAAAGCCATTGAAATGGGCGCTTATGATTTCTATCAGAAACCTGTAGATGCCGATGTTATTAACGTTATTGTTTCTCGTGCCTTTAGCTTAGCCAATATAGAAACAGATAATCGCTCGATGAAATCTGTAGTGGGCTCTGATTCGGGTATTATTGGTAGTAGTGAGAGTATTGAGCGCTTACGAGTTATGGTACAGCGTATTGCGCCCACTGAGATCACCGCCTTATTGCTAGGTGAAAGTGGTACTGGTAAAGAAGTAACAGCCAAAGCGATACATAAAGTCAGCAATCGCACTGACAAGCCTTTTATTGCTATTAACTGTGCTTCTATTCCCGAAACGTTATTAGAAAGTGAGTTGTTTGGTTTCGAAAAAGGTGCGTTTACTGGTGCTCATAAAACCACCATGGGCAAAATAGAGTGTGCTCAAGGGGGCACGTTATTTCTTGATGAAATAGGCGATATGCCCTTTAACTTGCAAGCCAAGTTGCTGCGTTTTTTACAAGAAAAAGTTATTGAACGTCTTGGTGGTCGTCAAGAAATTGCTGTTGATGTTCGCGTGGTTTGTGCGACCAACCAAAACCTTGAAGAAATGGTTGCCAATAAACAATTCCGTGAAGATTTGTTTTATCGCATTACTGAAATAACCCTAAATATTCCACCACTTAGGGAACGCGATGAAGATGTACTAATTTTAGCCAACTTCTTTTTGCAACAATATGCGGCAGAATATAAACGAAATGTTAAATCATTTTCAGATGATGGTTTGCAAGCCTTAAAAACGCATCGATGGCCAGGTAATATTCGTGAATTGCAGAACAAAGTAAAATCCTCGGTCATTATGACAACGGGCACACAAGTCACCGCTTTTGATTTAGGCTTTTTTGATCAAGAAAATGCGGAGTATGAATTGTCTTTAAATTTACGCACCGTTCGAGAAAATGCAGAAACCATTGCCATACAAAAAGCTTATGCCTTGACTGAGGGCAATATGTCGAAAACGGCAGAATTATTAGGCATTACTCGGCCAACATTGTATTCATTAATTGAAAAATATGGCATTCGCATTAATGTTTAACTGGCTATAAATCGCCATTCAGGTGTTTAGTTGCAAAGCTAAGCACCTGCTTCATAGATTAGTAAAAAGGACGGTATAATGTGGTGCTATTCAGCCTCATCTTTTACTTGTTCCTGAGCGTATTCACGATTTTTTTGCTTAAGCAGTTTATCAACATAACGCGCCATTTTAACTTTTTGCTTGATTGAGGATTCTAAAATTTCTTCAACTTCACGTAAAACGTCTTTAATATTTTCAACATTCTCACGCGAGTTAACAACAAGAGGCTGAGGGCTTTCTGTATTTTCAAGTTTTTTACTATTGAGAGAGCCGGTGAGTTCTGCTGACATTTCTTGGGCAACATCATTGATGGCATCAACACCAAAACTGCTGAGTTCTTCTAGAAAACCAAACAGTAATAAACGATCGACAAAAATATTTATTTTACGCGGTACGCCAAGAGTTTTTTTGTGGATCAACTCAAAGGCATCATCAGAAAATAATGCTTCCTTCTCACAGCCGGCTTGTTGTAAACGGTGATTAATGTAGCTTTTTACTTCTTCAGCACTTAATGGCTTTAAATGCGCGGAAGCGATAATTCGTTGCCTAAATTGCTCCATGTTAGGTGCTTGAATAATGTCTTTTAATTCTTCTTGACCAAGTAAAAAGCTCTGAATAAGTGGTTTGTCGTCTAATTGAAAATTAGACAACATACGTAATTCTTCAACGGTTTCAGCAGGTAAGTTTTGTGCTTCATCAACCAATAATAAAGCTCTTTTACCTTGTTGATGTAATTGAATTAAAAATTTTTCAATAGCTCGCAGTACTTCAGATTTGCTGTTGCCCTGCACAGGAATTTTAAATTCAGCAGCCACTAATTCTAACAACTCATCAGGCGATAATTTGGTGGTGACCAATTGTGCCGCAACAATATTTTCATCACCTATGGTGGCTAATAAATTACGAGCAATGGTGGTTTTACCTGTGCCGATAGGGCCAGTAATGACGATAAAACCTTCCCCTTGATCTAAGCCATATTGCAAATAAGAGAGTGCACGTTGGTGATGGTTAGTGGCAAAGAAAAATCTAGGGTCAGGGCTTAACTGAAAAGGGCGTTCGGTAAAACCGTAATAACTTTCGTACATGCTAAAAATCTTTTGTAATATTAATGTAGGCGCGAACCTCGTCGTAGGTTAGCGTTGCTTGGCTCGATTCACGCTCAAGGTATTGTAAGGTAAAATAAGCCGATAAAGATGATGCTAAGCCTCTATTATAAGTGGTAGAGACCGTTTTGTAAGTGTCTTCTTGTCGAGCCTGTGTGGGGGAAAAGTTTTTATCAAAAAGGGCTTCTCGATAACTGGCTAATAACCTTAAACTACTGCGCGGGCTTAATGTGCGAGTAGCTGATAAGCTGACATCAAAGTTATCATCAATGATGCCTGTGCTTAGGCTTTCACGCTCTCTAGTGGCAATATCAAAAGCAAAGGTCGTTCTAGACAATGCTAAGGTCGAATTCCAAGCTAAACGTTTATTTACGCTAAACTCGTTGCTTTCTACTGGCTCTAAGCCTGTTAACGGCACTAAAATAAAGCCTGTTGTGTCACTGGGGGGCTGCGATGAAGGAAAACACGAGCTTGCATCAAATGGTCCGCCAACAGGGCACCAAAATTCACCTAAGCCAACTTCTTGAAAACTATCACGATCATAAATTTCTATGGTTTCATGGTAAGAAATTTTATTGGTTAAACGTTTAGTGCGATGTGAAAAGTCAAGGTTGTATGAGTCACCAAAAAAACGTTTATTATAGCCAGCAACGAGTGAAGTACGTTGAGAAGGCTGCCAATTAATATTGGTAGCAATATAATCATCACTACTGGTTTTATCATCAACATAATTATAAGAAACATCAATATAAAAATGATCAGAGGCTTGCCAGCGTATACCTGGTCCCCATGAGCGGGTAGTCGTTTGGTTGGCACTAAAGCTTGTGCCAGTTATCTCTTCATCATAAAAACGCAAAAAAGGATTGAGTTTGAATGAAGTTATTGCGCCAATTTGTGCCTCAATATTGTAGTTTTCGCCGCTGGAGTTAGTATTTTCTCTATCGGAATATTGGCCGGTTAATTGCCAAAATACATGACGGGCAGCATTACCGTTCTCACTATTAATGCTGGCGGTATAGCCTTTGCTTTCACCAATATTATCTTCAGTTTCTGTAATGCTATAGATGATACTACCATCAAAACTATGACTGCTATTAGCGGTTTGATATTGAAAGCCAGCGCTATGAGCCCTTTGTTGTACGGTATCGCCAGAGACTAAATCAGCGAGCGAGTTATTGGCATTGTTTTGGCTAATATTGGTTAAACGTGATGTGGCAATAAGTTTCGGGCCATCGCGCCATAAAGAAAATAAACCATCAATACTGGCCGTTTGGTAGTCGTCATTTAAATCACTGTTGTGGCTATAGGCAGCATAAGTTTCTGTGCCTGAAAAAGAAAAATCAACTTCTCGTGATTTAAATTTTGCCTCAAGGCCAGCAATAAGCTGACTAACCACACTGGACTGATGATTAACTGGCGTTAATTCAACGTTATTACTATACGTTTCGGTTAGGCCTAAATCAGTGCCAAATGTCCACTCACCCGCGAAAGCAACACTAGATGCTAACGTTAAAGGCACTAGTACACTAAGCTTATTAAGCGAGTTTTTATTGATGCTTTTTGCCATAACCATAGCCATAGTAGCCATACACATCCTTTTTCGATCTTATCGTCTTGTTCATGATGCAGCCAATGGCAATATCTTCATTGAGCTGTGATACGGCACGCTTCACGTCATCTATTTTTGTTTTAGACTCTTCAACAACAACGACTGCTTGGCCAACTAAATCTGATAATACCGGTGTTTCAGTAACACCAAGAATTGGCGGGCAGTCAAAAATAACCAAACGGTCAGGGTAGCGCTGTGCTAATTCTTGCGCTAGCTCTACCATTCGCGCGCTCGCCAATAACTCATTGGTTAAGTGGTGAGGTTTACCTGCGGGAATGAGTTTAAGGTTTGGAATATTGGTGTTGTAAATAACTTCACTTAATGAATCGACTTCTGCTAATAAATATTCAAGCAAACCCCTTTTGCTCTCAAACTCTAATTCTCTATGCAAGCTTGGTCTCAGCACGTCAGCATCGACTAAAAGCACGGTTTTATCTTGTTCAAGGGCGATACTTAGCGCTAAATTGATAGAAATAAAGGTTTTACCTTCATTAGGGTTAGAGCTACTAACCATGATCAAATTGCTATGCTTTAAGGTTTTTGATGCTGGCCCGAATGCGTTGTTGAGCAGTTTACGTTTTATATGGCGAAATTCTTCTTGAATGTGATGAGCACTGTCAGGGCTATAAATAAAGCCGCGTTCAGTTAATCGTTCACCATTTAGCGTAATTTCAGCCTTATTTGTCTGCTCAGTGTCAGCATTTATTGTTGTCGTGCTAACTATCTTGGCATTGGGGTTATTTTTAGCGCTAAGCTCTTGTGCTGCAACTGCAGGTTCAGCAATAGAGTCCGCTTGCTTTTTTTGTGCCGCTGCTTTTTGTTTAGCTAATGCTTTTTCAATAGTACTCACAGCTTAAAATATCCTTTTTAACGGTGCTTGGATAGCATCAGCAAATAAAAAATAACTTATAAACATCATCAATAAACCCAGTAATAATAAGTTGGAAGCAACAAAAATGAGCGTTTTTCTTTTATGCCATTTTTGTAGGCCTAAGTTTTGGTTGGCAGAGACCACACCAAATATTGGTACCCCTGTGGCTTTGTTTAATTGGGTTGTTGACGTCGCAATCGGGGTTAATTGACTCATCAGTAGAGATAAGCCAATACCAACCCCAATACCTAATACCGTTACTACACCAAAGAAAACAAACCGAGCCGGGCCTGATGGCTGAGCGGCAGCTCTTGGCGGGTCGATAACGCGAAACTGAATTTTATCGGTCGTTTCATCGGCCTGTTGCGCTAATTGCGCGGTTTCTTTACGAGCAAGTAAGTCTTCATATTTTGCTTTGGTTATTTCATAACCACGATTAAGGGCGACTAATTCAGCCTCTATTTCAGGTAAAGTATGAATTTTACTTTCAAGTTCTTGCACACGCTGGCGATAATTGTTCACTCTAACAGTTAAAGATGCAGCCTCATTTTCAAGGCTGTTAACTTGTACTTTCATCTCTTGATAGACAGGGTTTTTATCGACAGAAGAAATTGCTGATTGTGAGTTAGCTCCCGCCTCTTTCATTGATGCGTAATACTTTTCAATTTCACTAGTACGTTGTTTATTTAAGCTTTTAATTCTACCTTTTAACTGCTTAACATCGGGGTGTTTGTCTGTATATCTAAGTTGCAATTCATCTAATTGCTCTTCTAGTTGGCTTATTCTTCCGTCATAGGACGTTGTTACTGAGCTATTGCTTTGCACTTTATTTGAAAACAAACCAAAAACAGGCTCCTCTCCAATCAATTGTGCTTTAGCTGAAGCTAAACGTGTTTCTACTTCTTTCAATAAAAGCTCTGCTTCCTCCAGCCTAGATTTTTCTCCTTTTAAATTAGCGTAAAACCCCCCTGATTGGTCAGGCAAGACACCGCTATATTTTTGTTTGAAGTCTGTTAAACGAGACTCAGCGGCACTTAAACGGTTTTCATATTCTTTGAGTTGGGTGTTTAAAAACTTTTGTGCGCTGTCGGAATCACTGCGAGTTTCGCCGAGGGTATTTTCGATAAATACGGTGAGTGCTGACTGCACAATGCTTTTTGCCATTTCCGGATCTTTATCTTCAATGGCGAGCGTATAAATATTCTCTCGTCCAGCACTAGATATTTTAATGTTTTCTTTTAGTCTTTTTATAATGGCTTCGTACTGCTCGGTGTTCGTGGCCTGTACGTCTAAATCGGTCATGCGTGAAATACGCTCTAGGTTAGGGCGACTTAATAGCGTTTTCACCATTAAACGAATTTGGGTGTCGGGGTTAGTTTCAACGGTTAAGCCACGTAATAAAGGGCGTAATAATGATTGTGTATCAACGTAAACTCGTGCTTCTGATTCGTAAATATCGGGCATTGCGGCAACAAAATACCAACCAATTGGGCAAATAAGCCACGTAGCGATAATGATATATCTACGTTTTATCCAAATTCCTTTTAGATAATCAATGATTTCTTCGAGTATTTCTTGCATTCCTGACCTCTGGCGCCTGACATTTTTATGTAGACTGTAAAACTATAATAATTATGCATCCTCTTAGTATTTTAACAGAGGATTTTGTTGTTAATGCGGTGGGTTCAAGAGAATGTGTTTCAGGATAACTGTTCCTGCATTCTCTTATAACTGTCACCCGTACCACGCCAGTTCAAAGTACTGCGAGGATGATGAGGTTCCATGCTCTGACGTTATATCTGTAAGCTTAAAACCATGCTTCAGGGATAATAATAATATCACCAGGTAGCATATCGACATTGGCGGTGATTTTGCCATCTTTTAATAACTTATCAATCATAACTGCGTATTGCTTTTGTTGACCGTTTTCAATTCTAACTAAGACGGCATCATTACCATCGGCAAACTCTGTTAAACCGCCCACTTGAATCATCACGTCAAGTAAGGTCATGTGTTGGGTATAATTAATAGCTTGTGGCTGTGCAGCTTCGCCAATAACGCGAATTTGCTCACTAAAAGGACCAACAAAATTATTCACGGTTACCGTGACGACAGGGTCGCGTAAATAAGTGGATAATATCTTTTCTATTTCACGAGCTAGCTCTGTAGGCGTCTTGCCTGACACCACAATATCTTCAACTAGTGAGGTAGTGATCATGCCGTCAGGGCGAACAATAAATGATCCAGACACTTCAGGATTACGCCAAACAAAAATATTTAAAACATCACCAGCGCCAATAAGATATTTATATGAATTAATATCGGCAGTATTAGAAGGGTGTAATGTTGCGGTGGCGAGTGCTTTGTCGGTGTTGCTACATGCAGAGATAAACTGTGCAAAAAGTAGCACAACAATTATTTTTAGTGTATCGGTTAAACGTTTGTCCATGGTTCGACCCTTTTAACGTCAAATGGTTAGTTTTTATTTTCAACTCATGATTGTATGGTATTTTTTTCATAGATGCACATGTTTTAACGAGTGTAAATTAAACGTTAACTTTTTCAGTAATTTTGATAGAATCGTTTTTCATAAAAATAGCTTGTGTAAACTCTTCTCGGCCACGTTAACTCGGGGCAACTTATTCATTAAAATATTGTTATTTTAATGATGAGCAAGTTAGAGTTTACTGGATTTGTTAGCCTTACCATAGAAGGAAGTCTAGTCTCTTATGTCTAGCCCCAAATTTAAAGATTTATCACTAAGCAGTAAGTCGTTAATTCTCATTGAGTTAATCTTGTTCTTTTGTGCGTTGCCATTAACCTTTTATGGCAATGGTTTAGTTGACTTTATTAATGCCCACGCCATTCCCTACAGTTATTTTTTTATTTATGCCTTAGTTTTTGCTCTGGTCAATCAGTTAAGTTGTTTAGCACTTGGATTATATGACTCAAAGTTACGGGTCAATTTTCGTGGTGTTTTCCGTCGACTACTAATGTGTGTTGCCGTCGCTTTCTTTATTTTAACCTTGCTTAATCCTTTTTATGGCCAATATATTTTGCCGATAGAAATTGTTGCCTTAGCTTCGGTACTTAGCTGTATTATGGTTGCCTCCTTTCGTTACTTCACCTTTCAAGTGGACTTTTTTGGTTTTAATAAACGTAAAGTCTTAGTTTTAGGGGCGGGTGAACGTGCTTCGATTATAGAAAGAAGAATGCGTCGTGATGTTGATAGACAAAATTTTTCTGTGCATGGTTTTGTGGTCATGGGTGGTGATGAAGTAGAAGGTATTAAAGAAGAAACCCGTATTAATTTAGAAGGTTCATTAGTTAACTATGCTTTAGACCATGATATTGATGAAATTGTTGTTGCCAGTGATGAGCGCCGCAATAATTTACCCGTAGATGAGCTTTTCGCTTGTAAAATACGTGGTGTAGAAATTACTGAAATATTAGATTTCATTGAGCGAGAAACAGGACAAATAGCGGTAAACTTAATTTACCCGAGTTGGGTTATTTACTCTAATGGTTTTGCTTCGGCCAACTATTTACGCAACGCACTTGATTGGGTTTTTAATGCGGTATTAGCATCGGTACTACTATTTATTACTTGGCCAGTGATGTTGATTACTATGTTGTTGATTAAGTTAGATGAAGGACTAAATGCCCCAGTATTTTATTTTCAAGAACGTGTTGGCCTAGACGGCGAACCTTTTAATATTGTTAAATTTAGAAGCATGCGTTTAGACGCTGAAAAATTTGGCGCACAAATGGCTAGTGAAGACGATCCTAGAATTACTAAAACAGGTAATTTTTTACGGAAATACCGCATTGATGAATTGCCACAAATTTATAATGTCATGCGCGGTGATATGGGCTTTGTGGGCCCAAGGCCTGAACGGCCAGAGTTTGTACAACAATTGATAAAAAGCATTCCCTATTACAATGAGCGTCACAATGTTAAGCCCGGGCTAACCGGGTGGGCGCAATTGAAGTATCCTTACGGTGCTACTGAGGCAGATTCGTTAGAAAAGCTGAAGTACGATTTGTATTATATTAAACACCGTAGTTTTTTATTAGATTTACTGATACTCATTAGAACGGTTGAGATTGTTTTGTTTGGTAAAGGGCGTTAATGACTGTCTTTAACCCTTTAAATGAACTCAGAATAAATATTTAAGATGTACGGACAAGTTGTATGAATAATGATATTCCTGCCAAGCAGGTGATGACTGTCGATGTTGAAGATTACTTTCATGTTTCAGCATTTGAAAAAAATATTGCGCGCGCTGATTGGTCTAAATTAGAGCTGAGAGTTGAGCGTAATACTTATCGTTTGCTTGAACTGTTTGAGCAGCACCAAGTCAAAAGTACATTTTTTACTTTAGGCTGGGTAGCAGAGCGTTGTCCAAACTTAATTAAAGCTATTGTGAGCCAAGGTCATGAACTGGCAAGTCATGGCTACTCACATCAACGTGCCACTATGATGAATACGGAACAATTTCGTCAAGACGTCAGTAAAAGTAAACAAATTTTAGAAGACGCAGCAGGCCAAACTATTATAGGCTATCGTGCGCCAAGCTTTTCTATTGATGATACTAATACTTGGGTTTATGATATTTTAATCGAGCTCGGCTTTGAATATAGCTCTAGTACTTATCCTATAACGCATGATTTGTACGGAGTGCCCGACTGGCCTCGGTTCATGTATCAACGTCCAGAAATGGTTGCTGGTAAAGGCATTATCGAAATTCCTGTGCCGACATCACGCAAAAATGAACAAAATACTGGTATCGGTGGTGGTGGCTATTTTCGTCTTTACCCGTATTGGTTATCTAAAAAGCGTATTGATGGCTATTTAAAAGCTGAACAGCAACCTTATAGTTTTTATTTTCATCCGTGGGAAATAGATCCGCAACAACCAAAAGTAAAAGCAGCACCGATAAAATCAAAATTACGCCATTACTTGAATTTATCTCGCATGGAAGGCAAGGTAGTGCGTCTTTTAGAAGATTATCAATGGGACACGATGAAAAGTGTTTATCTGAAAAAATAAAATAATAATATAAGAGAATGGAAACTTGACGAATAATTGTGAAATAAAACGCTTATCTCTAGCAGAGTTTACTCAGTGGGACAGTTATGTAAAAGCTCACCAACAAGGCAGTTTTTTTCATCTTAGCGGCTGGAAAACTGTTATTGGGGAAAGCTTTAATCATCCTTGTTATTTTTTATATGCTCAGCAAAATGGCAATATTACCGGTGTTTTACCTTTAGTTGAAGTGAAAAGTAAGCTATTTGGCCATGCGCTAATTTCTACGCCTTTTTGTGTTTATGGTGGCGCGATTGCAGATTCTGCTGACATTGTTCGTCAATTAGAACAAGAAGCCTGCCAGTTAGCACAGCAGCTGCAAGTTGATTATCTCGAACTTCGTTATAAAGACAGACAAGATTCATCATTATTATTAAAACAAGCACACAGTACTTTTGGCGCTGAAATAGCACAAGATAACGAGCAAATTCTCGCTGCTATTAAGAAAAAGCAACGTGCGGTGATTCGCCATTCATTAAAAAATGAACTTAATTGTTCAATCACTGAAAGTTCGTCGGCCTCTGGCTCAAATAACCAAGACTTTACTGATTTTTATCAACTGCTTTCCACCAGCTATCGTAATTTAGGCACGCCGATATTTACTAAGCGTTATTTTGAAAGCCTCATGGCAACCTTTGCTGATTGTAGTGATATTGCTGTTATTCGCGATAAAGATGAACAGCCTTCTGCTGCGGTGATGAATTTTTATTTTAATGAGCAAGTTTTACCCTATTATGGTGGTGGTAATGACAGTGCTCGTGGCTTGAAAAGTGCAGATTTTATGTATTATCAAGTGATGTGTCATGCCCAAGAAAAAGGTAAAACTTGGTTTGATTTTGGCCGCAGTAAAAATGATAGTGGCCCTTATAAATACAAAAAAAATTGGGGCATGACGCCACAACCGTTACATTATTATTATCATTTAGTTAACGCGCAAGAGCTGCCAAACTTAAGCCCGAATAACCCTAAGTACAAATTTTTTATTAGTCTATGGCAAAAGCTACCATTGAAAATTAGTCAAATTATTGGCCCATTTTTATCTAAATATCTGGGTTAACTGATCATGGCTGATATAACCAATATAACAAAAAAAGAGCCGCTGTTATTCCTTTGTCATCGCATCCCTTTTCCGCCTAATAAAGGCGATAAAATTCGCTCATTTAATCTATTAAAAAAATTAGCAGAGCAATATGATATCCATTTAGGTTGTTTTATTGATGATCCTTTTGATAAGCAATATGTTGATGGCTTAAAAAAGTATTGCGCCAGTGTTTTTCATTTAGATCAACATAAAACTATAGCTAAGATCAAAGGCTTAACGTCTTTGCTCACGGGCAAGCCAATTACCTTGCCATATTATTTTGACAAGCGCATGCAGCAATGGACGAATCGCACTTTATTACAAGAAAATATTAGCAAATTTTTTATTTACTCATCGTCAATGGCGCAATACGTTCAAGAAAAAGACGGTGAAGGCGAGCAATTTAAGCACACAAAGCGGGTGATTGACTTTGTTGATGTTGACTCGGATAAATGGCGTCAATATGCGCAGAAAAAAACTGGCTTAGCAAAATGGGTTTTTCAACGAGAGTTTGAATTATTAGCCAAATATGAAGATAAAATCTGTGCCGAATTCGATCACAGCTTATTTGTCTCTCCTGATGAAGCACAACTGTTTCGTGATAGGCAACCAAGTACAGAGCAAGCAAAAGTGCATGGCTTATTAAATGGTGTCGATGTCACTTTTTTTGATCCCCATGCTGATTTTTCTGATGAGCCTTTAGTCCCCGATAAGCCTTTTATTTCATTTACGGGTGCAATGGACTATTGGGCGAATATCGATGCCGTTGTCTGGTTCGCCAAACAAGTATGGCCGTTAATTTTACAACAGCAACCTGAAGCTGTTTTTTGTATTGTTGGTGGTAACCCCAGCAATGAGGTGAAAGCCTTGGCTCAGTTGCAAGGCATAAAAGTGACAGGTCGGGTGCATGATGTCAGGCCGTTTATTGCTAAAGCACAGTGTGTGGTAGCACCTATGCAAATAGCACGTGGTATTCAAAATAAAGTGTTGGAAGCTATGTCGTTAAACAAGGCCATTGTATTGTCGAGCATGGCAATGGCAGGGATTAATGCGCAAAGTAATGCTGATATTGCCATTGTTGATGATGCGACAGAATGTGCACAACAATGTCTTGAGTTCTATGCTCAAACCAGCAAGGATAGAGCTAATAGGCCATGGATATTAGCGAATTTTACTTGGCAGCAAACGTTAGCGCCGTTAGGGCAGTATTTTTTAGATAAGGATGTAAAAGAATGAAGATAACAGACAAGCGCTTTCTTGCCTTATTGTCGATAATACTCATTGCGTGGGCTGTTGTTTATCAACAGGCTATTTTAGGCATGGAGGCCATTTGGTCTCGTTCGGACACCTTCGCCCATGGCTATTTTATTTTACCCATCAGCATCTGGTTGTTATGGCGTGATAAAGAGCATTTATTAGCAAGTAAGGTCAGTAGTACTTGGTTACCTCTACCTATTTTAGCGGGTTCACTGTTTGTTTGGTTATTTTCTTATGCGGCAGATATCAACGTACTAGGGCAGCTTTCGGCTGTTATATCGCTGATTTGTTTACTATGGTTGATGGTTGGCAATAAAATAGCGTGGCGCTATAAGTTTCCTTTAGCTTACTTAATTTTTGCCGTGCCGATGGGAGAAAATTTAATCCCACAACTACAAGATATTACCGCATGGTTTACGGTGTTTTTCTTAAAGTTAAATGGCATCCCAGTTTTTGTTGATGGTTTGTATATTCAAATACCGACGGGCATGTTTGAAGTGGCGGTGGCCTGTTCAGGCATTCGTTATTTAATTGCCTCTATTGCGGTGGGCACTTTATTCGCCTATCTCACCTATAACAAAACCTATAAGCAAGTTATTTTTATTTTGTTTGCCATGCTATTACCGATTTTAGCCAATGGCATTAGAGCCTATGGCATTGTCGCTATTGCTTATTATTCTGATATGAAATACGCCACTGGGGTTGATCACCTTATTTATGGCTGGTTATTTTTTGGTGTGGTGATCATGTTGATGTTTTACATTGGCGGACTTTTTGCTGATGAAGATAGTGCCGATAAAGAGTTTGTGGGAAAAGTAGATAAAAATGAAAAATATTATCTAGGCCATCCAACAAAAAAATTGATTAGTTGGCCAGCTATTGTTGCGATGTTATTAATTGCCAGTACGCTAGTATTACTAAATAGTGTGCAAACAACCAATATACCAAGTAAACCAAAAAGTGCACTTATTGCGCCAGCAAATTTTGTTGAGGTAAAAGAATCTAATTGGGGTATTACTTTTAATAGTGCTTTACTGCGCTCTCACCTTGTTTCTCCTGAAAGCGTGGAAATTTTAAGAGCCGTTTTTGCCCATAAACAAGATCAAGGTGAACTTATTAGTTGGAAAAATATTATATTTGATGATAAAAAATGGACATTGGTTAATTCAACAACAATTAAGTTTGATGAAAAAAATGCACAACTTTTACTGATAAGAAATATTGCAGGTAAAGAGCGTACTATTTTGTATTGGTATGAGGTTGTAGGCAACACTTTCATTAACAAAACTAAGGTTAAATTAGTACAAGCTGTAGAAGCATATCGAACGCCTAACTCAAAAGCTGAAATTATTGCATTTTCGGTGCAAGGGGCTAATGAAAAAGCGTTAATTACTATGGTTAAGGGTTATCTACCGACATTAAATACTTTAAAAGTTGTGGTTAATTAAGGTGGTTATGTTAGATAGTAAACCAATACACATTGTACATATAGTATATGCATTTGCCACAGGAGGTTTAGAAAATGGTGTCGTTAATATCATTAATCGCCTACCAGAAGAAAAATATCGACACACAATTGTTTGTGTAACTAATCATGATGATAACTTTTTTGCTCGTATTGTAAGTAATAATACCCGAATAGTTGACCTGCATAAACCGGCGGGTAATGGCATTTCGTGGCTATTTAACTGTTGGAAATTATTACGTAAGCTCAAGCCTGATATTTGCCATAGTCGTAATTTAAGTGCTTTAGAAGCACAATTGCCTGCATTTTTAGCAAGAGTTCCTTATCGTATTCATGGCGAGCACGGCTGGGATGTAAATGACTTAAGGGGCTGTAATAAAAAATATCAGTTATTACGCCGCTTGTTTAAACCTTTCATTCATCAATATGTTGCTTTGTCGAAAGAAGCGGTTATCTATTTAACGGAGAACATTAAAGTTAAAGCCGCCAACATTCATCATATTTGTAATGGTGTTGATGTTGATAAATTTACGCCAAATAAAAATAGAGCACTTTTACCTGCATGTTTTGCTAATGATGATAGCTTAATTTTTGGCACAGTTGGTCGTTTGGCACAAGTAAAAAATCAAACGTTATTAGTTGCAGCATTTATTACCTTATGGCAGCAGCATAGTAATTTACAAGAGAAGTTAAGGTTAGTTATTATTGGTGATGGTATATTATTACCACAACTAAAGGAGATGGTAGCATCAGCGAGTGCGGAGCATGTCGTTTGGTTTGCTGGCCGACGAGATAATGTTGCGCAATTAATGCAACAATTGGATGTATTTATTTTGCCTTCACTAGCCGAGGGTGTATCTAATACACTGTTAGAAGCTATGGCTTCAGGGTTGCCTTATATTGCGACTAATGTGGGTGGTAATGCTGATTTAGTTTTACCACAACATGCACAGTCTCATATAGTAGGTGTTGGTGATGAGCAACAGTTGGCAAAAGCTATGTCGCAGTATTTAAATGCACAGGAGCAACTTGTTGCGGACAGTGACTTGGTGAGAATTCATTGTCAGAAAAATTTTAGCCTAGCAGGAATGGTAGATAACTATCACCAGCTTTATCAAAAAAAGAATAACCAAAGGAAATAACGAAAATGTGTGGTATCGCTGGACTATTTCATCTGTCATCTAACCAAGCTATTCCTGCTGATGTCATTGCGAAAATGAATGACAGTCAACATCATCGAGGCCCTGATGCGGGCGATTATTTTTTCGATCCAGGTGTGGCACTTGCTCATCGACGATTATCTATTATTGATTTAGAAGGTAGTCCGCAGCCTATGATGAGTGCTTGCCAGCGAACAAATATTGTTTTTAATGGCGAAATTTATAATTTTAAAGAATTACATAAAGAATTAACAAAAAAGGGCTACACCTTTAAAACCCATGGTGACACTGAAACTATTCTTAATGCTTATTTAGAATGGGGAGAAGATTGCGTACATCATTTACGTGGTATGTTTGCTTTTGCTATTTGGGATAGACAAGAAGAAACATTGTTTGTCGCCCGTGATAGATTAGGCATTAAACCCTTCTTTTATAGTTTACTCAGTGATGGTCATTTTGCCTTTGGCTCTGAATTAAAAGTATTGACGGCAAACTCACTGTTTGACAAAACGTTAAGAGATGAGTCGGTAGAAGATTATTTCACTTTTGGTTATATCCCTGAGCCTAATACTATCTATAAAAATGCCTTTAAATTATCGCCTGGGCATAGATTGTTGTTAAGAAAAGGCGATAAAGCTATTTCTGAACCAGAAGAGTATTGGGATATTCCCACTGAGTTTGAGCGTACTCTTTCTAAGAAAGAAGTGGACGATCAATTAGTTGAACGCTTAAAAGAAGCTGTTGATATTCGTATGGTAGCAGATGTACCTCTTGGTTCTTTTTTGTCCGGGGGCGTTGATTCTAGCGCCGTTGTTGCATTGATGTCAGGTTTACAAAAAGAACCTGTGAATGCTTGTTCAATAGGGTTTGATGTTAAAGAGTTTAATGAAACAGATTTTGCTATAGAAGTAGCAAAGCGTTATAAAGCTGATCATAGAATTGAAATAGTTGATCAAGATGATTTTGAATTAGTTGATAAATTAGCCGCTTTATACGATGAACCTTATGCAGATAGCTCAGCTATGCCAACTTATCGTGTTTGCGAATTAGCACGTAAACATGTCACCGTTGCCTTATCGGGTGATGGTGCCGATGAGCTTTTCGCAGGTTATGGCCGTTACCGTTGGCATATGAATGAAGAAAAAGTTAGACAACTGCTACCGCTAAATTTAAGAAAAGCCGTTTTTAAACCACTTGGCGTTTTATACCCTAAAATGGATTGGGCACCGAGATTTTTACGCGCTAAAACCACTTTTCAGTCTATGGCGATGGATACTGTTGAAGGCTATCACAATTCAATCTCCATTTTACGTCAAGATGAACGTAGTAAGTTATTTTCAAAATCTTATAAACAAAAATTGAATGGCTATACCTCGTTAAATGTTTTTAGAAAATATCAGAATAAAGTCAAAACCTTAGATCCGATGAAAACCGCACAATATCTTGATATGAAAACCTATTTAGTGGGCGATATTTTAACAAAAGTTGATCGAGCTAGTATGGCCCATAGTTTAGAAGTCCGAGTGCCATTTTTAGATCATAAGTTTGTAGAGTGGGGCTTTCAGGTACCTTCTGAGATAAATTTAGAGCAAGGTGTCGGTAAAAAGTCATTGAAGAGAGCGATGGAGCCGCACCTACCTCATGATGTGTTATATCGTAAGAAAATGGGTTTTTCTATTCCCGTTGCGCAATGGTTTAGAGGCCCACTAAAAGAAAAGCTATATAACGGGCTTTTGTCAGAACAAATGGAAAAGTGCGGTTATTTTGATATGGAGCAGTTACGTAAACTAATTGATCAGCATGTAAAAGGCGTGCGTGACAATAGTGCACCGCTATGGACTTTAATGATGTTTGAGTCTTTTATGCGTCAAAACTTATCACAATAAAAGTGCAGGAAACTTCTAGATGAAAATATTACATGTATTAGACCACTCTATTCCTTTGCACAGTGGCTACACTTTTCGCACGCGCTCAATATTAAAAGAGCAGCACGAGCTAGGTATTGAAACGTGTCATGTGACTAGCCCCAAGCATGGTAATTTGCAAGCAGGCATTGAAGAGATTGATGGCTTTAGATTCTACCGAAGCGCACCAATTTCGGGTTTAATGTCAAAGCTGCCAATGCTTAATCAAATGTCTTATATTGCACCTATGGTTAAGCGTATTTTAGAGGTTATTGACATTGAAAAGCCAGATATTATTCATGCACATTCTCCAGCATTAAATGGTTTAGCGGCATTAAAAGTAGGGCGTAAATTAGGTTTGCCTGTGGTATATGAAATCCGTGCTTTTTGGGAAGATGCAGCGGTAGACCATGGTACCTGCAAAGAAGATGACCTACGTTATCGATTAACACGTAAAATGGAAACTCATGTGGTCAAACATGCCAATGCCGTTACTACTATTTGCCAAGGGCTTAAAACTGACTTAATAGGTCGAGGTTTTCCTGAGAATAAATTCACCGTAATCCCTAACGCTGTAAACATCGAACAGTTTGAATTAATTACTCAAAAAAACGCAGAATTAGAACAAGAATTAGCCTTTGAAAACTGTCAAGTATTGGGCTTTTTAGGGTCTTTTTATGGTTATGAAGGCATCGATTTAACCATTGCCGCTATGCCTGCAGTGTTAGTACAAAACCCTAACGTGCGATTACTTCTTGTTGGTGGTGGTCCGCAAGAGCAATATTTAAAGCAACAAGTAACTTTACTTGGACTTGAAGATAAGGTTATTTTTACTGGCCGTGTACCTCATAGTGAGGTAGGTAAATATTATAGCTTGGTGGATCTTTTGGTTTACCCTAGAAAAAATATGCGTTTAACTGATTTGGTTACACCACTAAAGCCTTTAGAAGCTATGGCTCAGGGTAAGTTGGTACTCGCTTCTGATGTAGGTGGACATAAAGAGCTCATTAAAGATAATGATAATGGTTTCTTATTTAGGGCTGATGATGTTGATCATTTAAGTGAGCGTATTATTGAATTATTAGTAGCAATACCATCCTCGGGAGTATGTTTTGAGGGTTCACAAAAGATAATAAATAATGGTAGAAATTATGTGGAAAATATCCGTAATTGGAAAAGCAGTGTTAGGAATTACTTGCCGCTTTATCGAACTTTATTCAACTCATGAAAATTCTGACTCTTACAACTTTATATCCTAATAGCGAACAATATCGTCATGGAATATTTATTGAAAATCGTTTATTGCATTTGATTGAACAATATCCTGATGTGCAACTTAAAGTTATTGCCCCTGTGCCATATTTCCCTAGTTGCCTTTCATTTATCAGTGGCTTATTTGGTAGCTATGGGAAATATAGTAAAGTGCCTCTTTATGAACAAAGGCATGGTGTTGATATTTATCATCCCCGATATTTAGTAATCCCAAAGTTGGGAATGAACCTAACACCTTATTTTTTATATCGTAGTTTGAAAAAAGCAGTTAAAAGGCTTGTTGATTCAGGTTACGGTTTTGATTTAATTGATGCTCATTATTTTTATCCTGATGGCGTTGCGGCAACTAAACTAGCTAATGAATTAGACAAGCCAATAATAGTTACAGCAAGAGGAAGCGATATAACGCTGTTAGCCACTTACTTAAAACCACAAGAGAAAATTAAAAAAACCTTAAAAAATATAAGTTCTGGTATTGGTGTATGCCAAGCTTTAGTTGATGAAATGAAACGCTTACAGCCTAAGCATAAGCCATTACAAGCAATTAGAAATGGTGTTGATCTTGAATTATTTAAACCAAGCACAGATAGGGGAAAGCTTAGATCCAAGTTGGATTTCTCCCATTTTACCCTACTTATGGTAGGAAATTTGGTTGAGTTAAAAGGGCATAGGCTTGTGATAAAGGCCTTAAAAAAATTATCAAATATTAACCTAGTTATTATTGGTGAAGGTGAATTACGCAATGAATTAGAACAGCAGGTGGTGAGTGAGCACCTTCAAGGTAAAGTGAGATTTATAGGAGGATTAAAACAATCACAGTTACCTGACTTTTACGCCGCAGCAGATTGTTTAGTGCTAGCTTCAAGCCGAGAGGGCTGGGCTAATGTGCTATTAGAGTCAATGGCTTGCGGTACGCCCGTTGTAGCGACAAAAGTTTGGGGTACACCTGAGGTGGTTAGTAAGCCAGAAGCTGGATTATTAATCCATCGTGATGTTGACAGTATAGTGCAAGGCATTGAGCTATTTATGAAAAATGATATAGATAGAAGTAAAACGCGGCAATATGCACAAGAATTTAGTTGGTCAGCAACGAGTACTGCTCAATATGAGCTTTTTGACGAATGTATTGCCAAGCATAATACATTAGGAATAAAAAATGATAGATAGCCTTTATCTTTTATTATCAGTGGTGGCAATAATTTATTTATTCCGTTGGTCAAGCACGAAGGATGATGAATAATGCGTGACTTGCTTATTGTTATATTTATTTTAGCAGCTGTTTATTATTCTTTTAAAAAACCGTACTTGGGGGTTTGTGCTTGGATTTGGGTGGCACTCTTTGCTCCTGCCAATTGGGCATTTGGCTTTTCTCAAAGCTTTCGTATCAACTTAACTATAGTTTTAATCACGGCTCTAAGTTATTTGATAATACAAAAAGACAAAAGAGGAACATTTGGTAAGCAGGGAGGCTATATTCTAATGTTTTGGGTGCTTGCCTTAATCTCAACTATTTTCCATCAAACAATCGATTTTGATGCAATGCTTGTTGAATTTGAGAAATTTACAAAAGTCATTGCATTGTACTTTTTTGTTGGCTTGACCATAAAAAAACGTGTGCATATTGATACCTTTATTTGGGCAATTGTACTTGGATTATCATCATATGCTGCAGTAGAAGGGATTAAATTTATTTTATCCTTTGGAGGGTATCGTGTAGTAGGTGTAGCTGGAGTTATTCAAGATCGGAATGATTTAGCCGTAGCTATAAATATGTGTATTCCTCTCATTATATATTTATGGTCAGTGACTAAGCATCAATATTTGAAACTAGCTTTATTAGGATTGGTTTTTCTCAACATAGTGAGTGTGATAGGTACTTATTCTAGAGGTGGCTTTATTGGCTTAACGGTATTAGCCATAGCAATGTGGTTAAAATCAAAAAGAAAATTTTCTTTAGCACTTGTTGCTATTATTATCATTCCATTGCTATATGTCAGTGCGCCTGAAAACTGGAAGGAAAGACAAACAACAATAACAACTGCTTCATCACGAGACGGATCTTTTATTGGCCGCTTATGGGCATGGAAAATATCTACTTTAATTGCGTTAGACAATCCAATGACGGGTGGAGGGTTTAAATCAGTAACAGATCCTGTTCAATGGAACCTATATGCGCCGATAACTCCATTCTTTGGCCCCATTGACACGCCAACTATCCCTATCAATTTAAGGCCAAAAGCGGCTCATAATATTTACTTCCAAGTGTTAGGTGATCACGGATTTACAGGGTTGGTGTTATTTTTACTCATTCTATCTTCTACTTATTTTCGATGTCAAAAAAATATAAAACAAGCTAAAAAAAATAGAGTAGAGTGGTGCGTTAATCTTTCCAGTGCTATCTCATTATCACTCATAGGTTTTTGTATAACAGGGTTAAATGTAAGTTTGGCTTACTTTGAGCTTGTTTATGCATTGATAGGCATTGTTGGTATAGTAAAAGTATATTTAGCGAAAACAGAAAGTTCTGAAATTAATTCTTAGTAATTTTTTTTGAAAGTAATAGGGAGAAAAATACTTTATAACTTTGTTTCTTGTTCTCGGTTAAGATACTGATTAATAAAACAATAAGTGGCGTCATAACGCAATAGCTAAATACAATCAATATATGTGAATCCTTAATCGGCGCTACTGCATATATAAAATACATAATTGGCATATGATAGAGATATAAAGAAAAAGTGTGTTCAGATAAATAACGGATTACTTTAGTTGAAGCTTCATTGAACAAAGAGCGTTGAGCAAATACCTTTGAGCTTGCTAAGATGTGAGTAACAACAGCAATGGCTAAAAAATAATCGCTTGCGAATTTTTCTGCTGGCTCCAAAAGAATATCATAAAACTTCATCGTGAAAATATGTTGGAAATAACCATTAATTTCTGCTTGAGTTAAAATGACTAAAACTATACTTATGGTAGAAGTAAGGTAAAGGAAGCAGTAAATATAATTAGACCAATTGATTCGCTTGACTGCGATAAAACTTGCAACACCTAGAAGCCAAACAGGCAAATATAAAATAATACTTGGCTCCATAATTAAGAGCAACAATAATAGTAATAAATATTTGTAAGTACCTTTAAAGTAAAATATCACACCAAAAAAAACATAGTAAAGAACTTCGTAACTTAATGACCAATAAGGTAAGTTAGAAAAAACCTTTATTCCAATCCTGCTTTGATTAGTAAAAGTTGATGCTGAAAGAACTGTTAGTAATGATTAATAAGAGCATTATCAATAGTTATGAAAGCGCCTGGGTTTATATGATGGCCTAAATAATAAAGCGGAACTGTAAGTATCAGGCTTGGAATAGTAACCGAATAAATTCTTGCCATTCTATTAACTGTATAATCAAATGCACTTTCTTGTTTATCAAAGCAAACAAATGCTATTACAAACCCAGATAAAACAAAAAAGAAAACAACTGCTTCATGTCCTAGGCCTGCTAATTACCATAAATAGCCATTAGTAAAGCCCGAGATATGAGATATAAAAACCATTACAGCGGCTAAAAATCTAAACAAATCTAAATATATGGAGAATGTTTTATTCACTGAATTTCTTCTTTAATTAATTTTAATAAAACGACTTGTCATTTTTTGAATAATCAGTTTTTCAGCTCCTTTTGGCTTCTTAGAAATAAGCCAGAGAAGTGTTAAGGTAATAAGGTAGATAATTGCACCAACAAAAACAATGCTCATAAAGTCTAAAAGAGAAACAGTCTCAGCATTAACTACTTGTTCTATGCTTACTCCCCAAAAAAAACCATAAGTAGCCAAAAACATAATAATACTTGATAAAAGTGGTCGCCATAAAACTGAAGTATATTCATAAAGTGATAGTTTTATTTCTTTTTTTAGTAGATAAAAATAAGTAGGAAACATCAACAAAGCGGTTATTAATAGAGCAATAGGAAGTCCGATAATACCAAATACTGGTATTAGTATTAACATGAGAGAAAGTAAAATAATTGCTCTGGCTAGATTTATTAAAGCATTAATTTTAGGTTTTCCTCGAGCTAAAAAGATATAACCAGCATTAGTATTTATGCAAATAATGGCATACGCTAACCCTAGGATTTGGATTAACGGTGTTACTTCCAGCCACTGGTCACCTAAGATAATGGGTACTAAATAGGGGGCGCATAATGACATACCAACACTGGCAGGGATACCTAAAACCGCAATGAAAGAAAGTGCATTGAGAAACAATGCTTTTAGTGCCTTATTGTCATGGGCCACCTTTGTATACCCTGGATAGGTGGCCCTATTAATTGCGGCGACCATTTCGGTGGTTGGTAAGCTGGCTATTTCATCCGCAACTGATATGAGGCCAGTAAATTTTGCCCCTAATAGCTTCCCTACAAGTAAATCTTTAGCTCGAACATTTACGTACGTTAATAAATTACCTATTAATAGCCAAGAGCTGAAACTAAACAATTCATTTACTTCTGAAAGGCAAAACTTAGGGCGAAATTTAGAAAAAATATAAGAGAGAGCTGCCTGGGATATATTTGATACCAGCATGCCACATATAAGAGACCAATAACTTCTATGAATAATAGCTACAGTAATAGTAGTGATCACCGCAAATACTTTAGGCAAGGACATGTAAATAAACTCACGTCTGAAATTTAACTCTTTACGAAAGTTCACAATGCCTATATTGACTGTGCCATTGATTAAAAAAAGTAACGCTATTACTTGTGAAAGTGCTTCAAGTCTATCGTCGTCAAACGTGTTTGCAATATAAGGAGAGATTAAATACATAATAACTGCGGCAAGAACGCCAAAGGCTAATTGAATAGTCCAAGTTGTATTATACATCGCTTTACTAGGGTTATTTTTTTGTATGAGTACAACATCAAATCCAAATGCTTTCAACATTTCAATTAAAGCGTAAATAGACATAACAATTGCAACTAAGCCAAAGTCTCCTGGAGTAATTAAACGTGCTAATACTAGGGTACTTATTAAACCAAGAAACTTAATAACAAATCGTAGTAACACCATAGTGACAGCACCACTAAAAATCTTTTTATTAATGTTATCCATTAATGCAGAGAGCTTTTAAGCTTAGATACTTTATTTTTTAATCCCAGTAACGGATGTCCTGCTGCATAGGCAATTTTGGCATGGGCCTCTGCTTTTTCTAATTGCTTTATTTCAACATATAACAACCCTAAATTATAATTAACTTCAGGATCTTTGGGTTGAATACTTAGAGCAATATTATATTGCTCAAGGGCTTGTTTGTAATCGGATGATTTTTGTAAAAACATAGCGTATAACATTCTGGTGACATGGTCTTTAGGTTGAAAATAAATAGCCCGTTTGAAGTAGCAGTTTGCGGTATAGTATCTTGGCGAAAAAGTATCACCGTTAGTTAGGCGTAGCTTGTCTTTGGCTTCAAGTTTTGCAGCAGACCACAAAGCATGGTGATGGTTTGGTATAGCTCTTAAAGTGTAATCAATATCACCATGAGGGGTGATACCGGTTATTCCTTTAGTTAAGCTAGCTACTTGGCGCGAGAAGTGAGCACCGATAACGATAGGCAATTTATCTTGATGGTTTGGATTAGTATAATCCCAAGGGCCATAGGCATTTGTTAATGATTGGCCAGCGATTATGCCACATGAATTATTATCTCTTTGTGCAGCGTTTGTGGGAAACAGAACTAGTAATGAAGATAAAATTAAACATAGCCTTAGCATGAAAATACCTACCTTTTTTTATGGATAATGGATATTATACGCAAAAGTTACAAATTGTGAAGAGAACTAGGAGTACTGTTTTTGTCGGGATCTAAATCTGTTTTATACATGGCCTATCATTACCCGTCTATTCTTGGCAGCAGTGGCGAGCACCGTACATACCCGCCACTTGCAAGATCAGGGTTGGCAAACTACAGTGTTGACAGCCTCATTAACTGCTTATGAGAGGTGGGAGACTGAGCAGAACAAGTTTATTCCAAAAAACACTAAAGTTATCCGTGCTTTTGCCCGAAATACCGCTAAACATTTAAGCATTAAAGGAAAGTACCTTTCTTGGATGGCTTTGCCAGATAATTGGCAAAGTTGGATTTTAGGTGGCTTTTTTAGTGGTCTTAAATCTATCTACCAAAACCGCCCGAGTGTTATCGTATCTACTTATCCGATTGCTTCCGCGCATATTATTGCTTATTTGTTGCATAAAGTAACAAGTATCCCTTGGATGGCTGATTTTAGAGATCCTATGGTTCAAACTAATTATTCGACAGAAAAACGTAAGAAAAAAATATTTGAGTGGATTGAAAAAGGCAGTTAAGCATTGTAAAAATATAATATTAACTGCTCTTTCAACAGTATGGCACTGGTGAATTTCCGCTCTAAGCACTCCCCAAAATTAAAGCCAGCTCTTGGAGGAGGCGATATTAATATAGGTGTTTTACCAGCCGCTTTCAGACGTTTAGTCTTAACACCTACCTTTACGCTTTTCTCATTTTTTAATAAGTTCAGCGCTATTTTGTTCATCATCGAGAAACTCTCGGCTGTATAACCACTTTTTAAACGGTTTTGATCTTCGTTGAAAATTACATCTAATTGCCAATGCAGTTTGTTTTCAACAAACCAGTGGCTGTGTATCGCATGAGCAATAAAGTCGGCTTTTTTATCTTCATGACTCGTAATATAAAGTCTCTGTTCGCGTGATACTTTTCCTTGCACTTCCCTTATTGAGTCAGCGATTGCAATGTCTTTAATGCTTTTCCATCGAGGGTGGCGGTCAATGAGCCACTGTACATCTGAGGTCAGCCAAACATTTCGCTGTTCAATGCGCCCATGATCACCACTGGTTATTTTACTAACCGTGTGAGAGATAGTTTTAAACTCACTTACTAAATGGATTTCTAAAAATAGCTTTATATCATCATGAAATTCGCCTTGATTACCTTTTAACGCTAAAACAGAAGTTGTTTTTTGCTGACCAAGCGCTAACTAAATGCATTGCCGAAGCACCAGAAGCCCTGTCCAACGTTCTACGCATGGTTTTACCATCGACCGAAACAATATCACCTTTCAAATTACCTAACTGGCTCACCCATTTGGTAAATGCTTCAGAAAATTCTTTAGGTTTTACACGATTTAATACATCTGAAAATGTATCGTGGCTTGGTATACCGTGGTTTAAAAATCTCGGTCGCTTGCGGCCGAGATTTTTATAGGCTAATTTCCGTCGTCTTCGGTTGTAAACTGTACGCTCAATTTTACCTTTTAGGGAAGATGGAAGCAAAGTAAAAAGGAAACGCTAAGAATCAATACCGAGACACTCAGCAGCTAAGTTCAATGCGACTAATTCAGTGTCATTGAGTTTAGGCTTTCGTTTTTGATTTAAGAAATAAGAATTGGGTTCAATGTCGTGCAGTAGGCTAAGAATTTTGGTATAACTATCGTGTAAGTTGCTAATTTGACTAATCTTTTGGTGAAGATGTCATTATATCACTCTAAGTGATTGAGCAATTTTACATTTTTTATTAATGCACCACGGGTTAAGTGAGATCAAAAGTGCTTTAAAGCTGTGCATAATTTTATATTCCCAAAGAACTTTACCAAAAAGAGTTTTTATTTTTTGAATTCACTTCTGTTATGATAATTGACGTGTCTCGATTTATCAATTGTAATGTTAAAAATGAAGGAGGGCTTTTTGAATAATATTTCTGTTGTAATTCCATTTTTTCAAAGAAAAAATGGAATTTTATCTCGTGCATTATTGTCCATTCAAAATCAAAGTTCATTCAATGCTATTGAACATATTATAGTTGTAGATGATGGTTCGCCTATCTCAGCACATAATGAAATTAGTCAATTAGACCGCATTTTGGTCAGTAAAGTTAAAGTTATTTCTCAAGCTAACGCAGGAGTTTCTAAGGCAAGAAATGCAGGACTTGATTATTTACATGCTAAAAATGCTCAGATTATCGCCTTTTTAGACTCGGATGATGTGTGGGAAAAAAATCATATAACCGAAATGCTAGCCGCCTTTGAGTGCGGTGCTGATTTTTACTTTTCAAATTTTTATCAGCTAGGGCAAAAGAAAGGTGCTTTTGAGCGTGCTGGGAAAATTAATTACACTGAGCATAAACATATTGAAGATGAATTGTTCCTGTACTCTGGAGGCATGGTTAATCAAATATTAACAGGAAATTTAATTGGTACACCTACTGTCGCGTTTAATGCTGTAAAATTTTCAAATAACAGGTTTCAAGAAGACTTATCTTATGCTGGAGAAGATTATTTTTTTTGGTTAGATATTGCCACAACTAGCCCAAAAATAGTTTTTAGTAAAAACTGCAATATAGTATGTGGTGAAGGAGTGAATATTTTTTCTTCTGCAAAATGGGGAACTATCCATTTGCAAGCTAGATTACGTGATGAAATATTATTTAGAGATAGAGTCTTAGCAAATTATAATGTTTCGAACGAAACTCGTGATAAATTAAATCAAGCGATAGCCTCTAATGAAAAATCATTTTTAAAAAATGCAATTAGCACGTTAAAAGCTGGACATTATAAAGTTATTTTTATGACTATCGCATTTATATTAAAAAAGCCTAAAATACTCTTGAGTGCTTTTAGATAAGTTTTCTTACACCTTTGAATATCCACTTAGGCTATTTTTATGAAAAAATCTGTTTTATACATTGCCTATCATTACCCTCCTATTCTAGGCAGTAGTGGCGTGCACAGAACTCTGGCTTTTACTCGTCATTTGCAAGAGCAAGGTTGGCAAACCACAGTGCTAACTGCTTCTCTATCGGCTTATGATAGATGGAAAACAGAGCAAAATAAGTTTATTCCACAAGGCACTAAAGTTATCCGTGCTTTCGCTAGGAACACAGCCAAACATTTAAGTTTTAGAGGTAAATATCTTTCTTGGATGGCGCTACCTGATAATTGGCAAAGTTGGATTTTAGGTGGTTTTTTTAGCGGACTTAAATCTATTTATCAAAGTCGTCCAAGTGTTATCGTGTCGACTTACCCAATAGCATCAGCACACGTTATTGCTTATTTGTTGCATAAAGTTACCGGTGTTCCTTGGGTGGCAGATTTTAGAGACCCTATGGCACAGAAAAATTATCCTATAGAGAGGCGTAAGAAAAAAATATTTGAATGGATTGAACAAAAAGCAGTAAAACACTGTAAAAATATTGTATTGACTGCGCCAGGGGCTGTTGAGTTCTATCAAAATAAATTTCCCCATGTAGATAAAAATTTTTGGCAATTGGTACCTAATGGTTTTGATGAACATATCTTTTCAGGGATAACGGCTTCAAATGAGCAAATAAGCGAAAGTACTGTACAGAGCCAAGTAATCACATTACTGCATAGCGGAGTGATATATCCATCTGAGCGTGATCCCTCTGATCTTTTTCAAGCAATTTCCGAATTAAAGCAAGAGAAAAAAGTAGAGCAAGATAACTTTAAACTGATACTTCGAGCAACTGGTCACGATCAACTTTATAAAGAAAAACTAACATCACTGAATATATCTGATATCGTTATGTTAGCGCCACCAATTTCTTATAAAGAAGCATTGCAAGAAATGCTGACGGTTGATGGTTTGTTGTTATTACAAGCTGATAATTGTGACTATCAAATACCAGCTAAAACCTATGAATATATTCGCGTCCAAAAGCCGGTCTTGGCATTAACATCAATGACAGGCGATACAGGTAAACTGCTTAAATCGGCAGGTATATCCTGCATTACACCACTTAATAATAAAGAAAAAATAAAGTTAGCCTTAATTGAATATAAAAATAAAATAACAGAAGGCAGTTTTAATTTTTTAAGTGAAGAAGAAATCTTTAAATTTTCTCGACAATATCATGCAAAAGCCTTTGAGAATATTTTACAGTCTGCAATAAAATAAATGAGCAAGTGATTGCAACTTGCTACTGATTTAATGACAATAGCAAATTAAGTGTAAATGGCTTTATTGTGGAATTAAGGAAGGTACTAGTTACGTGAATAGTCAAAAAAATAATAATATGGAATATAACAGCACAATCTTAACCTCAAGCGCAGCCACAGTTGCAAAAGTAGTAACCAATAGAGCGCATAGTCTTTATCAAAGTGAGTTGTGTAGTATTGTGCTTTGCGGTGATGTTTTTCTGCAAGATAAGGTTACTTCGCTAGAAGAAATCAACACTTTTCTTATTAATAATAAAAAATGCATAGATACACTTTATCAACAACTCTCGGGGCAGTTTTGGCTTGTTGTTTTTTATTCTGAAAGTAATAAACTATTTTTGGTTAATGATCATTTCGGTATGCAACCTTGTTTTTATACCCAACAAAATAATACCATCACTATCAGTGACTCGCTGAAAAAATTAAAAAGCATACCCGAATTAAGCTTTAGCATTTCTGAGCAAGCCCTATTTAATTATATGTATTTTCACTGCATTCCCTCGCCGACTACTATCTTCGAGCAAGTTGCCAAACTAGAGCCAGGTAAGGCCGTAATCTTTGTGAAAAAAGAAGCTGACTCTACCTTTATAACAACAGAAAAATTGTTGTATTGCCCAAGTTTTAATCAAAAAAAGGCACAAGCAAAAGGTTCACATAAGGCTTGTTTAGATGTAATAGAAAAAGCAGTAACTAAACATGCTAGCGATGATTGCGGTGCTTTTCTAAGTGGTGGTCTAGATAGCTCTAGTGTTGCAGGCATGCTGGCAAAATCAAAATCACCTGCGAAAACGTTTTCAATTGGATTTACAGTCGACGGTTATGATGAAACCGCGTACGCTAAATTAACGGCAAAACATTTTGGTACACAGCATGAAGTTTTGTATTTGCAACCTGAACAAGCCGCAGATGAGTTTGTCAAAGTTGCGCAATACTTTGATGAGCCATTTGGTAATTCATCAGCCATGGCAACTTATTTTTGTGCAAAATTTGCTAAGTCACATGGTGTGTCGCGTTTATTAGCCGGCGATGGGGGTGATGAATTATTTGCTGGTAATGATAGATACGCTAAACAAAAGCAGTTTGAATTTTACCAACAAGTTCCAAACACTATTCGGGGTATTGCAAAAGGTGTGTTTTGTCATACTCCTTTTGGTAAATTACCTATACTTTCTAAGGGAACTAGCTATATTAATCAAGCTGAAGTGCCATTGCCTGATAGGTTAGAAAGTTATAACTTTTTGAATCGTTTTGGCGTTGATACTATGTTTAATAACGATTTTATTAATGGGATTGATATTCAACAACCTATAATGCAACAAAGGCAACGCTATCAAGATTGCTCAAGTGAGCATATTGTTGATCAAATGTTATACCTTGATTGGAAATTCACTTTGGCAGATAACGATTTGGTCAAAGTAGGGCGAATGTGTGATATGGCAGGCGTTGAGGTACGTTATCCACTGCTTGATAAGTCGGTAGTTAATTTTAGCTGTACTATTCCGGCTGAGATAAAGTTACCTGGTAATAAATTACGAGATTTTTATAAAGAAAGTTGTCGAGGATTCCTTGCTGATGATACTTTAACTAAAAGTAAACATGGTTTTGGCTTACCTTTTGGCATGTGGATGAAAGAAAATCAAGTATTAAAAGAGCTAGTCTTAGACAACTTGTTAGCGTTCAAAAAACGTAAAATTGTAAAAGATAGCCTTGTTGATAGTGTACTAGATGCTCACCAAAGTGTGCATGCCAGTTATTATGGAGAGTTGATTTGGATCATGGTGGTATTAGAGTTGTGGTTGCAACAATAAGAAGTCATTTATGTTAATTCATCATTTATTATCTTTTGCTGGAAAAATATTCGCTAACAATAAGCTGAGTATTTTAATCTATCATCAAGTTTTTGTTGAAAAAGATGCAATGAGGCCATCGGAGCCTGATGCAGAAACTTTTACTTGGCAAATGTGGCTAATTAGCAAGCACTTTACGCCTTTGTCCATTACAGATGCGCTTAAGCATCTAGAGCAAGATACGCTTCCTGCCAATGCAATATGTGTCACTTTTGATGATGGTTATATTAATAATTTAGAAATAGCAGCTCCAATTCTACAGCGGTTTAATATTCCAGCCACTGTGTACATTGCTACTGCTTTTTCATACGGTGAAAATATGTGGAATGATCGGTTAATTGATTTAGTGTCTTCACCACAATTACAGTCACTAAACCTAAACTCAATAAATGAAGGTACTATTGAGTTAACCGATGTTGAGGAAAGAAATAAAGCGGCTCAATACTTAATAGGTAAAATCAAATATTTGCCTATTGAAGAGCGTAAATGCACCATTACCCAATTGTACCTGACCAATAGTATTGCTGAACAGCCGAGGAAAATGATGTCTGCTGATCAGGTTAAGCAGTTACACAGTATGGGGATAGAGATAGGTGCTCATACAGTTGACCATCCTATATTAAAAGTACTTAACGAAGTAGAGCAAAGTCAGCAGATTTCTAACAGTAAAAAAGTGTTGGAGCAGTGGTTAGGGGAAAAGGTAAAGGGTTTTGCATACCCAAATGGCAAGCTTGGGGTTGATTATGATAAATGCACAAGAGATATTGTTGAACAGCAGGGATTTGAGTATGCAGTATCAACCAATTGGGGGGCTTCTACAGACAAAACAGATAAATATCAGCTCAATCGCTTTACGCCATGGGATAAAACGCCTTTAAAATTTCATTTAAGATTACTACGTAATCTTTTAGGGCTTTAATTGATGGAATTTTTACCAGCTTTAGCTGATGCTAAAAATTATCCGTCATTAAAAGTTAGAGCATTACCAACAAATAAAACGGTTAGAGAAGGTAACTATTCCGCTAGAAAGTTACCGAAAGATATTACTTGTCTTGGTCCTTTTGATCATGCAAGAACCGGGTTATATGTCGTCGCTAAAACTGTAACTTCTCAAAAAATATGGATACCAAGTTATCATTGTCCCGCATTAGTTGAACCATTTATTTTTGCAGGTAAGTCTGTAAGTTTTTATCCAGTGAATAAAGATTTAACACCTGACTTTTCTTTTTTAAATAAGCAAGTCAAAACTGGCGATACAGTGGTTGGTATTAGGTATTTTGGCTTTGATTGTCAAATAGAAAAGTTGGCTGTATTTTGTTTGCAGAATAAATCACTATTGATAGAAGATTTAGCTCATGCTGCTTTTTTTCACAAACTGTATGCGGGTGTAGCAGTTACGAGCTTAATTAAGTTTTATCCAGTTTCGCAAGGTGGGGAGTTGTTACTATCTAGTAGTAGTTCACTAGTAGAGCCTTTAGCTAATGCATTGAAAAGATTACCAAGTAACAATGTCACCATGTTAAAAAACTTTATTAACAAAGTAATTACTAAGTTTTTACCTAAAAAGCCGAATATTTATCGGTATTTTTTGAAAAAAAATTGTAGTAGAAGCATTAACTTAGATGATCTCAATGTTATTGGTTTACAAAATCAATCAGAAATAATTTTAACTCGTCAGAAAAATTATCGCTATTTAATTGAAAAGTTGGGAACTAGTCCTTGGGGGCAAGTACTTATTCCTGAATTGCCAGAAAAGGTAACACCATACGTAGTACCTTTTTTATTAAACAATTGTGATGGATTTGATCACATTCGTCAGAAGGGAATACAAATATATCGTTGGGAAGAAATGGTGTTCACGACTTGTGCTGTTAGTAAAAAATATCGCTCTACTTTAATCCAATTGCCTTGCCACCAAGACCTCACGAGGCAAGATCTTGATTTAATTGTTACTGTCTTGATGGAAAATGTAGATGAATAAACTTCAGTGGCAGATTGAGCCAATAAGTTATAACATAGAGCAACTATGGGTTGATTGGCAAGCGCTTTTTGTCAATTGTCATGATCATAACCCTATGTTGGATACACGATTTATACAACCATTGTTTCATTATTTTCCAGCAAACGTTTTTATTGTACGAGGTATTATAAAGAATCAAATAGCTGCGATATTATTATTAGAAAAATCAACTTTTGGTAGTTGGAAAAATTATATGCCCAGCCAAAGTCAACTGGCTTTGGTATTAGTAAAAACGAGTGTGGACTTTAACTTTAAAGAACTGATGGCCTCTTTAGGGGGAGGTATTTTTAAATTAGATATATTCAGTTTAGACCCTCAAGAACATAGCAGCATCATAAATGATGTTAAGCAACCAGAAGTGTATGCACAAAATATCACATTACAAATAGATAGTAGCTTTGAAGACTATTGGAGGGCAAGGCCAAAGCGTTTAAGAAAAGATATATCTAAAAATTTAAATCGTTTGGCTAAAGATAAAATTGAGGTTGTGCATAAAACTATTGATGAACCTTATCAAATAAAGTTAGCTGTTGATCGCTATGGAATGTTAGAAAGTCAAGGTTGGAAAGGGAAAAGTGGCACAGCTATCCATCCAGCCAATACCCAAGGCCAATTTTATCGGGCATTGCTTGACGGTTTTGCACAAAATAGGCAAGCACAAGTATTTGAAAGTTATATTGAGCAGAAATTAGTAGCTTCTCGTTTATGTGTTTTTAATAAAGATACTTTGATTATTTTAAAGACAACTTTTGATGAAGAATATAGCTATTATGCGTTAGGAAATTTGAATCGCTTTAAATTGATTGAAAGTTTGTTCGAATATAAAAAAAGCAAGTGTGTCGATTTCTATACTAATGCGAGTAAAGAGCAACTTTATTGGTCAACTGAGCAACGATCTATGTATAACGCTACATGTTATCGTAACGCCTTCATAGAAGGGGCGGCTACTGTGACTAAGCAAGCTAAACGCTGGTTAAAATTGGTTAAATAGGGATTATTTTGGACTATAAAATTTTTGACAATAATACAGAGGTAGCTTTTGAACAAGCTGAATCTACCCCTATATTTAATCGCCTCGAGTGGTTTTCTTTATTTGAGTACTTTATTTGTAATGATAATTTTTTTGCTCAAACAATGTTTTTTTCTAATCAGTCAAAACAATTCATTTTGCCTTTAGCTAGTAGCGGAGAGCATTTATCCAGCCTGACTAACTACTATAATCCATTTTTTAAATTATTAGGCAGTGTTGAAGCTAGCACAGAAGATTATATGGATATTGTTCAGTCAGGGCAGCACTTTTTTAAAAAGCATCCAGTCATTGATTTATTGCCTTTATATTCTCAAGATGTAGAAAACTGGAAAAAAGCCTTTGAGAATATAGGCTTTAAAGCTTTCACTTATCAACATACGGTGAACTGGTATCATGATAATATCAGTGATCTTGATCAGTATTGGGCATTGAGGCCTAGCAAGCTGCGAAATACCTTAAAAAGAAAAAAAGCTAAGTTGGAAAAGTCAGGCGAATACTCTTTGATCATGGCTGAGCCCGGAGATGTTTTAGAGCTTAATCATTATTTGGCTGAATATCATCATGTTTATTATGATAGCTGGAAAAAAGCGGAGCCTTACCCTGCCTTTATCGATGCGATTGCTAAATATGCCTGGAAACAGGGAGAGTTAAGGTTAGGTTTGGTATATCACAAGAACATACCTGTGGCGGCGCAAATCTGGTTCGTAAATACAAAAACAGCCTATATTTATAAATTAGCCTACCGTTGTGATTATACCAAAGCCAGTGTTGGGACTGTTCTTACTGGCGCCATGATAGAGCACGTTATTGAGCAGGATAAAGTTAATTGTATTGATTACCTCACTGGTGATGATGCCTATAAGCAAGACTGGATGCAATCGAAGCGGCCATTGATGGGAATTCAGTTGTGTAACGTATCTACCATGGCTGGTAAAAAGGCTTATTTTCGTAATACACTTTCGAGTATTCGTAAGCAGATTGGTTTTGAATGATGCTATAACTTTAAAATCCAAGGAAAATTTTACATCTCCATTAATTTCAATGAACTATCTTACTCCATCAGATAATATTAGTGAAAAGTACTTTGGTTTGAAAAATAGTGTTATTTTATTGATACACATTATTGTAACCCTTCATTATTTTTGTATTTATTTCTCGTTAATTAGCCTTGAGTTCATTTTTCTACATGCCTATGCAGATAACTCAGGATTGAACTACACTGTACATATAAACACACTGTATAGGTAGACATAATCATGAATATGCCAGAAGCAAGCTTTTTAGCTTGGCAAAAACAGTTTAGTACCGAAGGTGATTGCTTAAAATATTTACAAGAAATGAAATGGCCAAATGGCTTTATTTGCCCGAGTTGCGGCAATGATCATAACTATAAAATTGCCAGTCGCCACTTATACGAATGCACGCAATGTAAAAAGCAAACATCAGTCACGGCAGGAACACTTTTTCATGGGAGTAAAATCACCTTAATCCAGTGGTTTTGGGCTATCTATTTTCTTGGCTCTGATAAAGGAAGCATATCAGCACTGAGACTAAGTAAATTAATAGAAGTCAATTGGCGAACTGCGAGACTGATTTTAAAGAAGCTTAGAAGAGCTATGGGTCACAGAGATAGTTTGTATCAATTGAGTGGAACAATAGAACTTGATGAGGCACTTGTTGGTGGTAGACAAAAAGGCAAACGAGGTCGTGGTGCAGCAGGAAAAAAGAATGTGTTAATCGCCATGGAAGTGGTCGATAATATTTGCCATTTTAGCGTTGATAAGTTTGTTAAAAAGCACTTAAAATCAGGTCAAAAAGTTCGTTCTGATGCATTACCTGCTCTGAATATAATTGACCAAACACAAAACTATGAAGCAAGGGTAACACCAAGCCATTTGGTTGATGAATGGCTACCGTGGGTACATATCGCCATAGGTAATTTAAAAACATTTTTGTTGGGTGCATTTCATGGTGTATCGGGAAAATACCTACAAGAATACCTAGATGAGTTCTGTTATCGATTCAATCGTCGATTTATTGAAAAACAGATCCCTAACCGATTGTTAAACTTGGCGATAGTTCATGCGCCTGTAAAATCGTCCTGAGCCAAGTGCATAGGCATGTTTTTCTATTGGATAAATTTGGCGCCGTGATTAGTGAACCAAATAAAGCATTAACAACACAACTGAAAAATCATACAATGTTGAGCATTCGAATTTTTGAAAATTAATAGGTAAAATATGTCACTACAACTAGAAATAAAAGCACTGTTAAAAGAAACCCTACAACTTGATGAAGTTGATAGCTGGGATGAAGGCACTGAAATTTTAGGGGCAATTCCTGAGTTTGATTCTATGGCTATTGTTACTGTATTGACCATGGTTGAAGAAAATTATGGCATTATGATTGAAGATGATGAGGTGAGTGCTGAAGTGTTTGAAAATTTGGGTAGTTTACTATCCTTTATTAGTGAAAAAGTAGATTGAATAAATATGGTTACAGTGTGAAAGAGATTTTTAAGATGCTTAGTAAATAAAACGCTTTACTCGTGAATGATGGTGACTTTGTACAAACCAATGCAGGTTTTTGGTTAGAGAACAGCTTTTCACTCGTATTAATGTGTATTTATAGTGAAGCAGATTGATTGTTACAATAGATAAGAAAAACATAGCCAGAGAGAGCAGTAAGTTAAAAACAACAAAGAAGAATCACTTTAAACATTGCTGAAAGGATATAGAAAATTTATGAATAATAAGTCAAAGGTTGTGCTGTTATTTGGTTTGCCTCGCTCGGGAACTACATGGATAGGAAAATTGTTTGATAGCAACAAACATACGAACTATTTACATGAACCAGACAGCGTAGAGCCTGATTTTTCTATTCCTTTGCTTATGAGAAAAAACAATGCTTTAGAAAAACGATTAAAGGAAAATGTAAAGAGATGGTTAAAACCTTCTGCTGAAAAAGTGATTGCTTCAAGACCATTTTTTAAAAAATCCTATATGAATTTTTGGCAATGGTTATTATTTTTGCTCTCTTCTTATGCAGGAAAAATTTTTGCGAAACTAAAAATATCTTTCTTTTGCAAACCTATACGAATGCATTATCCTGCTCCTATTACTGTTTGGAAATCGATAGAGTCATTAGGTAGGATTTCGGTTGTTCAACATCTTCATGATGCTTGTGCTGTACAAATTATTCGCCATCCTTGTGGGCAAATAGCTTCAACATTTCGTGGCGAAAATATGAATAAATTTGATGGTAGTATACCCACAAGTGAAGATTGGGATTTATTCGATAAGTTGCTCAAGCAAAGTGGTGAAAGCCGCTTTTCTTTAGACGAAATAAAAATAATGGAGCCTGAAGAACGTTTAGCTATACGTTGGGGAATTATTAACGATTTTGCCTTAAAGACAGTTGAAGACAACAACTTGATAGTGCTAGTTTATGAAGATCTATGTCGGAATCCCAAAGCAAAAATATCAGAAATATTTGAACAAGTTGGAATGACTTTGGAGCAAGAAACTTTAGATTACATAGCGGAATCAACTGAAAACGATGACTCTGCATATTATGCAACTAAAAAAACACCACTTACAGCAGCTTATAAGTGGCGAGATGAGTTAACCTGTAACCAGCAACAGCGCATTTTGCAAATAGTTAAAAACTTTAATGCTGGGGCGTTTTATTTAAATGATTTTTAATTACTAATGTTTCATCGATATTGAATTTGACATAGTCAGTCAACCTTATAAAAAATTGCTCAAGAATAGTCAAAGTGTAACTAAGCAACTACTAAATGGATAAGGCTTCTTGGTACGTCAGCTGTTCTTAGGTATATTATGCCTAGTAGTAGCACCACTCTAGTGAAGTTTTGGACAGAAATTCACCCCTTTTTTAGGAAGTATAATGTTATCGGGTCATTTTATTACCAGCCCACAAGGACAACTATTTCTCACTCAATTTGGCGAGGTCACTGGCGATACTGCTATTTTGTGTTTACCCTCAATTACAGAGGAAATGAATTTAGCTCGAGCAGTTGTTGCAAAACAAGCGCAGTGCTTTGCTAATCAGGAAGTACCCTGTTTTGTGCTTGATTATTATGGTACAGGTGATAGTGAAGGTGAGTTTGAACAAGCTAATGCTGATATTTGGTTAGAAAATATTATTTCAGCTGGCGAGTTCATGCAACAAAAGGGGATTACAAAAATCATCCTATGGGGCATTCGCTTTGGCGCCTTATTGGTTTTGAGTCACCAAGAAAAACTACATCAGCAATTACCTATTACTAAGCAAGTTTTATGGAAACCTGTTACTAATGGTAAATTATTTGCGGGGCAATTTTTACGAATAAAGCAAGCTAATGCCATGATGAATAATGCCAGTGAAAAGATTAATTGGCGTGAGTCTATTCTGCAGGGCAATGATACTGAAGTCGCGGGCTATCTATTAACTAAATCTATGTTGCAATCAATAGAATCCTTGCAAATAAGTAAAAGCTTTCAACCACTATCGTTATTGCATTGGTTTGAATTAGCGGCAAAAGAACCAACGCCATTGACTAAACGCCTATTGGCGACATGGAAAGACGACCTAAAAAAAGTACATTGTTTTGAATGCTCACCATTTTGGCAAGTCCCCGAGATATTTGCATTGCCAGAGCTTGAGCAATTAACTTTTAACACGGTATATGCCAAATGATAGAGCGAGTGCTGTCCTTTACAGCTAATGAGCAAGAGCTATTAGCAATATCTCACCACGGTTTAAAAAAGAATAGTACAGGTGTACTCATTGTTGTGGGTGGTCCTCAGTATCGCGTAGGCAGTCACAGGCAGTTTGTACAATTATCTCGTTCACTAGCTTGTCAAGGTATTGCCTCAATGCGTTTTGATTATACGGGCATGGGTGATAGCTGTGGAGATAAAAAAGAATTTGATAATATTTGCGATGATATTAAAGCAGCAACTGATGCTTTTTTAAAAGTACAGCCACACTTACAAAAGGTAGTTATTTGGGGCTTGTGTGATGCCGCCTCCGCTGCCTTAATGTATGCACCCCAAGATGAACGAGTTAATGGTTTAGTGCTTTTGAATCCTTGGCTTCGTAGTGAACAAGCCATGGGGAAAACCATGGTGAAATATTATTATTTACAGCGTTTATTATCTAAAGGTTTTTGGAAAAAACTGTTCAGCGGTAAAGTCAATATAACCGCTAGTGCTCGTGATGCGAAAGGCTTTGTTAAAGATAGTGTTGTGGCAGATAAGCAAAGCGCAGCCAGCTATCAGGCTCGTATGTTAGCTGGTTTACAGGATTTTAATGGTAAAGTTTGTTTGATATTGAGTGGTGAAGACTTAACCGCTCGTGAGTTTGATGAACAAACTTGTAAGCATAAAAAGTGGGAAAATTTAAGAAATAATAATAATGAAATACACCATTTGCCAGAAGCTGATCACACTTTTTCTTCGCGTGAGTTAAAAGCCCAAATAGAATATATTACTTTTCAATTTATATCTCAATTATAGTCAATATAATCAGACTATTGTTTTTTAGTTTTGCTTTTAACAGGACTAATAAATTGAATAACAAATAATAACATAAAAAAATATATATTTGATCTCGCTGAGTCTAGAGGATCACCAAATAAGCCAAAAGAAAAAATCCCTAATAAGTAACTAATTAAAAAAACTTGTAAAGCCGTTTTTACAATGTCATCGTGATTAATTTTTATCACTTGTATTAGCATTAAAGCTACTAATAATAAACCTAGTAAACCTAACTGATAATAAATACTTAAGTAAATATTTTTAATGTGCCAAGGTAAATGTTGAAAATCATTATAGAAAAACCAGTGATCTAAACCTTGTTCAAAGTTAGCATTGCCTAGTAAGTTTGTTGTACTTCCTTCTGTTGTTAAAATGATATTATCTATAGTGAGAGTCGAGTTCTTACTGGTGTTTTTAATATATAACAGCGTTGGCCAACGCATAAGAGAGCTACTACGTAAGCCGACATTTTTTGAATTTATAATAATAGTTAAAGGAGCTAAAGTATTATTTTTTATTGACACCGTTTTTGCTGAACAAGTAGCAATAAAGTTACTGGCAAAAATAACATTACGTTCGCATAAAAAAATAGATAACCGGCCAAGCTCTTGACTTGCAGCATTTATACTGATGCTGTAATTGGTGTTTGGGTTAATTTTTACTCGCTGACCAAAAGCTAAGTCATCGCCAGTTCCTAATATAAGTCGTTGTTTATTAATTTTGAAACTTCCTGTTTTTTCAACCGTTTCTGGATGAGCAAGCGCGTAATTTAATGGCATTGAGCCTATACCATTTCCGATAATGGCTGTTAGAACAGACTTATCTGAAGATATTAATATATTCTGCCAGTGATCTAATCTCGTTTGAATATCTTTAGATATTGTTGCCATGCGGGTATTGATTTGTGTTCCACCTAGGGTAATAGCTAACATGATGGCAACTATGGATAACCCTGAACAGCGTAATATGATATTACTCAATATTATTTTTCCTTGATATTTAACTAATAGGTAAGTTGTCAAGGTGGCGGTTATCAATGCTGCAATGAGTAAAAATAACCCTAAGGTTGAATGAATTATCCAGCGGCTATCAAAATGATTTTTAATTGCGAATGAAGAAACTAAAATACACAGTATGCTATAGCCAACAATGAACAATAGTGGTGAAAGTTGCAGGTGATTCTGTAGCCATTTACCCGTGAAGCCTATAAAAACAATAGCACAAAAACTAATAATGCCGAAATATCCAGCATTGGCAAAAATAACATAGCTTGAAATTAATAGTAGTAAATATATTGCAATATTTAGCGGAGAGAATTTTTTGTCATGGTTTATTAATAAATGGAATAATGCAGCAAAAGAGAGCAATGAAATGGCCATACTGAAATATGTTGCTCGAGTAAAGCCGAGTATAATGCAATAACAAACCATAAAAAGAGTAATCAGTGAGATAAACCGCAAGCTATTACGTTCAAACCAATAAAAACCGAAAAAATTTAATGGTACAAGTAATAGATATATGCCGTCAATTGCTTCACCTCCTGTGTGCATATCAGAAAAGAAGCCAGTAACGCGATAAGATGATGTAAGGTCTAAAAGTGATGAAGCAATTGCCCACCAAGGTTGCATATCAAAAAGGGGCACTAAGGTATGTCGCTCCCACAACACAACAAAAAACATGATTAAAGAGCCAAACCAGCTGCCAATGATTAAATTCTTAATTAGTGCGGTGCTGTTTTCTTTATATTGACTATAAAAAAGCAAAGAAAGTGCTAAGCCATATATCAGGCCTTTGGCTATTTTGAAACTATAAAGATCTGAGTAATACGGGTTTTGAGTCAATGGCACATTGATGGCTTCCCATAATACATTGAAATCTATTGAAATAAATGCTAATGCAGTATATGTAAAAGGTAACAGTGAGTAGAAGTTTAATGGGATTTTTTGCTGGAATTGATGAGTAATTAATGCTGTTCCAATAGTCATTAACATCATAAAATCTAGTTCGTTAAAAATAAATCTACCGGAAAAAGTAGAAAAATCAAATGCAATTAAGCAAATAGGTAGGCTTATTAACCATATATGCCGGTTAAGTAGTTGTGAAATAAAAATAGTCACTAATATGGCTAAAATACCAAAAGGAAAGCTTGGAAAGTTTGCTGCTTGATATAATGCGAATATTATTAACATTGAGCCAATAGTTAGATGAGCCATCTTCCATAGTGTTAGGCTCTGCATACTGGAATAGTTAGCTATATTTATGCTCATTTAAAGTTTTAGCCTTAACTGTATTAATAAACTAGTGTAGATTAATGTATCTTTGTAAGATTAACCACCTGCTTTAACTAATTATTGTTGATTAAATACCGTGCCCAAATCAAAATACTTCATATCTTTCTTCTTGCTCTTCTTTATTGGTTTACATAATTACAGCTATGCTTATGAAATAAAATTAGATAATAAAGTTATGGCTAGCTTGCAAATTGCAATGAAGCAAGCAAAACAAGGCAGTTTAATTGAAATATCTGCAGGAAAATACTTTGATGGTGGAATATTGACAGCTGATGATGTCACTATACGAGCCGAAAAAGGAGCACACATATCAGGTTTTAGTATTAAAGGTAAAGGCAGCCTAATTATTCAAAGTGATAATACTCAAATTATAGGACTTGAATGTTCTCATGTTTCAGTGGCTGATAGAAATGGGGCTTGCGTGAGACTAGAAGGGCGAAATCTTCAGTTAAGTAGTGTCTACTTTCATGATAGTGAGCAAGGGCTTTTGTCGGGTAAAGATTCGGGTGTAATAATGATTGAGAATAGTCGCTTTGAACGATTAGGTAAATCTGGTCAAGCGCATGGTATTTATGTAGGAAGTGGGGAGTTGTATATATCTAATTCTCATTTTTTATCATCAAAAGATGAAGGGCATGAAATTAAATCAAGAGCAGCAAAGACAATTATTGAAAATACTACAGTTGCTTCTCTTTATGGTAAAGATAGTCGCTTAATTGATGTATCATCTGGTGGGATTTTAGAGGTGGTGGGCTGTATCCTGCAACAAGGTAATAATACTAGTAATTCTGATTTAATTAGTTTCGCCTTAGAAGGCATAAAATATAAAACTAACACCATTAAAATAGAGAATAATGTTTTCATTCTTGATCGAGAGCGTGGTAATAGGCTTCTTCACACTCGAAGTAAAATTGGAAATATAATAGTTTCAAACAATATAATTATTGGAAGGCTTTCTGGTAATAAGTTTGATGAAACTAACATTTTTTTTAAAAGTAGAAAGGAGGCTGGTTTGAAGCCATTTCCAGCGCTAGCAGAGGAATCTAATGACTAAATTTATTATCTCCCCAGTAATCATGTGTGGTGGCAGCGGTACTCGCCTCTGGCCACTATCGCGTGCGCAATTTCCCAAACAGTTTCTGCCCTTAGTAAATGAAACTAGCATGTTGCAAGACACCATGGCTCGTTTGCCAGCCAAGCATCAAGCCCCCGTTTTTATTTGTAATGAAGATCACCGCTTTTTAGTGGCCGAACAAGTTAAGCAAGTAAACTGCCAACAAGCGACCATATTGTTAGAGCCGCAAGGGCGAAATACCGCGCCTGCGGTAGCCCTTGCCGCTTTAAATGCTCTTGCCGCTGATAAAGAAACGTTATTACTCGTATTAGCCGCCGATCATGTTATTAAAGACACCGAGAAATTTCATCAAGCCGTAGCGACAGCAACTATTGCCGCCCAGCAGGGTAAGTTGGTTACTTTTGGTATAGTGCCTAGTCATGCCGAAACAGGATACGGCTATATTAAGCAAGGTACTCAGCAAACTGATGATGTGTTTGATGTCGCGCAGTTTGTTGAAAAGCCTGATGCGGAAACCGCACAAAATTATTTAGATGCCGGCAATTACTTATGGAACAGCGGCATGTTTTTATTTAAAGCCAGCCGCTATCTTGAAGAGCTAGAAAAATTTAGACCCGATATTTTACAATTTTGTCAGCAAGCGATGGCAAAAGTTGCCAAAGATTTAGATTTTACCCGCCCCGACAGCGAGGCTTTTTTGCAATGTGCTGATGAGTCTATTGATTATGCGGTGATGGAAAAAACCGAAGATGCTGTTGTGGTGCCGCTTGATGCGGGTTGGAGTGATGTTGGCTCTTATTCAGCCCTGTGGGAAGTTTGCCAACAAGATGAACAGCAGAATGTGATTAAAGGTGATGTCATCGCCCATGACACCAGCAACAGCTATATTCATAGTCAAAATAAATTAATCACGACGCTGGGTGTTGACAACTTAGTGGTTATTGACACCCCTGACGCCGTCTTGATTGCTAATAAAGACAAAGTTCAAAACGTGAAAGACATTGTCAATGAGCTTAAAGCACAGCAAAGACCTGAAGCTAAATTACATCGTGAAGTTTATCGCCCTTGGGGTAAATACGACAGTGTTGATAACGGTGAGCGTTTTCAAGTTAAACGCATTACCGTTAATCCGGGCGCCAAACTGTCAGTGCAAATGCATCATCATAGAGCTGAACATTGGATCATTGTTTCTGGCACCGCCAAAGTCACCCTTGATGGTGAAACTACTCTGCTAAGTGAAAATCAATCCACTTACATTCCTATCGGTGTTGTTCATGCCCTAGAAAATCCGGGTAAGTTACCACTTGAAATGATCGAAGTGCAATCGGGTAGTTACTTAGGTGAAGATGACATTGTCCGCTTTGAAGACCGTTATGGACGAGCTTAAGTGAAGAGTAAGTGATGGGTAAGTAAAGTAGGAAAAGTTACGGGTTACGAAAAGAAAAAAGATTAAGTTTATAAGTTACGGGTTACGAAAAGAAAAAATATTGAGTTTATAAGTTACGGGTTGCGAAAATAGTATCCTAGAAACTAAACAAGGAGGTTGCATGCAATATGAAAAATTAGAAATTTGGTTACGTAGTAAAAGCCTTGCTGTAGATGTTTACAGAGAGTTAGCAGAACTACGCGACTTTGGCTTTAAAGATCAAATAACCCGTTCTGCTCTATCAGTACCAAGCAATATTGCCGAGGGAATGGAAAGATATACAGTTCCAGATAAAGCTAATTTTTTGGTTATAGCGAAAGGCTCTGTTGGTGAATTCAAAACACAGACTGATATCGGTATTGCTATTGGGTACATAAACCAACAAAAAGGCATGTACTGGATGAATGAGGCAGAACAGTTATCAAAAATGTTAGGTAGTTTTATAAAAAGGTTAAAAAATAATGTCTGAAAATTCGCAATTGGAAAGTACCACTTCGCAACTCGCAACGAGTAACTCGCCACTGTTCTCCTGTTTTAAAGCTTACGACATTCGCGGCAAGCTTGGTGAAGAGTTAAATATTGATATTGCTTACCGCATAGGGCGAGCTTTTGCTCAGCACACTAAGGCTAAGCAAGTTGTTGTTGGTGGTGATATTCGTTTAACGAGTGAAGAGTTGAAGTTAGCACTTGCTAACGGTTTAATGGACGGTGGCACTAATGTTATTGATTTAGGTTTGTGCGGCACCGAGCATATTTATTTCGCGACCAGTCATTTAAAATGTGATGGCGGTATTGTCGTTACTGCTAGCCATAACCCTATTGATTACAATGGCATGAAGTTAGTACGGGAAAACTCGAAACCTATCAGTGGCGATACCGGTTTGTTTGATATTAAAGCCCTCGCTGAGCACAATGAATTTGTTGAGGTGGCTGAAAAAGGCCAACTATCAACCCATGATATTAGCCAAGCTTATACTGAGCATTTATTAACTTATGTGGCTGTTAAGAATATAACTCCTCTGAAGCTAGTCGTTAATGCTGGCAACGGTGCAGCTGGACCAGCCCTTGATGCCATTGAAGCTGCCTTTAATAAGTTGGATGTGCCCGTTGAATTTATTAAGGTTCATCATAACCCTGACGGTAATTTCCCCAATGGCATACCTAATCCGCTGTTAGTTGAGAACCGAGCAGCGACCCGTGATGCGGTAATAGCGCATAATGCCGATATGGGCATTGCTTGGGATGGTGATTTTGACCGCTGTTTCTTGTTTGATGAACATGGTGAGTTTATTGAAGGTTATTATATTGTTGGCTTGTTGGCAGAAAATTTCTTAGCTAAAACAACCGATGCTAACGATAATAAAGCTAACGCTCAGGCACAGAAAATTATCCATGATCCGCGCTTAACGTGGAATACCATCGACATTGTTGAGCAAGCAGGTGGTCAGGCCATTCAAAGTAAAACTGGCCACGCTTTTATCAAAGAGCGCATGCGTAGTGAAGATGCCGTATATGGCGGAGAAATGAGCGCTCACCATTATTTTCGTGATTTTTTCTATTGTGATAGTGGCATGATCCCTTGGCTACTTATTGCTGAATTAGTTTGTTTACGCCGAAAACCTTTATCCTCACTGGTTAAAGCGCGTATTCAGGCTTATCCATCGTCGGGTGAAATCAATAATAAAATTGCCGATCCAAAGGCGGCCATTGCCCGAGTGTTTGATTATTATGAAAGTGATGCACAAGTGATCGATAAAACCGATGGCATCAGTATGGAATTTGCTACCTGGCGTTTTAATTTACGCAGTAGCAATACCGAACCTGTGGTACGTTTAAATGTTGAGTCCAGAGGTGATATAGCATTGATGGAAGATAAAACTCAAGCGGTGCTAGGTTTATTGCTCAGAGAATAGAGGTTGCTTCCTCGACAAGAGACTTCAGGGATGACGTAAAAAACTACTGCAAAAAAATTTCAGCACAGTACACTGTAACTATTGTAAATTTTTTGATCAAACAGCCTTAAGGACTTAACAATGAAAATAGGGATTATCGTTGGCACTCGCCCCGAAATCATCAAAATGGCCCCGGTTATTCGTGAATGTAAAAACCGAGGCATACCTTATTTTATCATCCATTCTAATCAGCATTATTCTGAAGAAATGGATAGCATTTTCTTCAAAGAATTAGCATTACCCGCAGCTCATTATAATTTAGGGGTCGGCTCAGGCTTGCACAGTAACCAAACGGGTAATATTTTAATTAAAATGGAGCCTATTTTAATTGCAGAAAAGCCTGATGTGGTGTTAGTGCAAGGAGATACTAATACCGTGCTAGCTGGCGCTTTAGCGGCTTCTAAATTAGACATTAAAGTGGGTCATATTGAAGCGGGTTTACGTAGTTACGATAGAGCCATGCCAGAAGAAACTAACCGCATTATGACGGATCACATTAGTGAGTTTCTATTCGCCGTTGGCCCAAATCAACATGCTATTTTGGCTAAAGAAGGTATTGATGCTGATAAAATTTACACGGTTGGTAATACCGTTTCAGACTCATTATTTCAACATTTAGACATTTCAGCCAACACTAGCACTATTTTATCTGACTTAGACGTAGAGTCAGGCAAGTTTTTCTTGGTAACGGCCCATCGTGCTTCTAACGTTGATGTGATGGCGAATTTGCTCGAGTTATTGGCGTTATTTGACAAGTTGCATGCGAAATACAGTCAAACTATCGTTTGGCCAATTCACCCGAGAACACAAGCTAAGCTGAAAGAGTTTGCTATTAAGGTACCAAGCTATTTAAAGTTGATCCCACCTATTGGTTATTTAGATTTTATTCAACTGCAAAAGCATGCACAGCTAATTTTAACCGACTCGGGCGGTATTCAAGAAGAAGCCTGCCTACTTGGCGTGCCATGTATTACTTTACGTGAGAATACTGAACGTCCAGAGTCTATTGAAGTGGGTGCCAATGTGCTTGTTGGTCGTGATGCCGACAAAGCGTTAGCGGCAGCAGATAAATGGTTATCAACCACGAGTAGTGATTTTAATTGGAAAAATCCTTTTGGTGATGGTCATGTTGCGGAATTAATTTTAGATATCATTACCAACACCCAGCCTAGTAGTGCCGATGGTATTATTGAGGCCAAAAATGAAACACTGACCGTAGTTGGTATGGGTTACATGGGTTTACCTATTGCCAGTTTATTAGCCCAAGCGGGTTACAGCGTTACAGGGGTTGATCTAAACAGTGATAAAGTTGATGCTATCAATCGTCGCGAATGCCCTTTTGATGAAGCTGGACTGTCTGAATTAATTCAGCAGGTTGTTAGTCAAGGATTTCTAAAAGCCAGTACTGAAATTTCTAGCAGCGAAACGTATTTAGTGGCAGTACCTACGCCTCATAAAGACTCTTCTAAAGGCAAAAGCTGTGATCGTGCTTATGTTTTTAGCGCCGTTGATGCTATCGCAAAAGTGGCTAGAAATGGCCAAACGGTTATTGTTGAATCGACTATTTCGCCACAAACTAGCTTAGCCGTAGAGCAACGCTTTAAAGAGGCTGGTTTAACGATTGATGTGGTGCATTGTCCTGAGCGTGCAATTCCAGGGCAAACGTTGCATGAATTGGTACACAACGATCGTATTATTGGCGCCAGCAGTGAAGCCGCACAATTAAAAGTAAAAGCCATTTATCAAAGCTTTGTTAAAGGTGAAGTCTTCTTAACTGATTTGACTACCGCCGAATGCATTAAATTGGTGGAAAATACCTCACGCGATGTCGGCATTGCTTTTGCCAATGAGTTATCGCTGATTTGCCAAGAGTTAAACGTTGATGTGTCTGAAGTTATTCGTTTAGCCAATCGTCATCCTCGTGTGAATGTATTAACACCAGGCCCAGGGGTTGGTGGACACTGTATTCCTATCGACCCATGGTTTTTGGTAGAAAACACCCAAGCAGGTGAGTTTGTTCGTTTAGCAAGAGCGATAAATGATGAACGACCCTGTATTGTAGCCCAACAAGCATTAGACTTGTTAGGTGCTGATGTTAAAGGCAAAAAAGTAGGAATTTTAGGTGTTGCCTATAAAGCCAATGTTGACGATTGTCGCGAGTCACCTGCAGAAGCTATTTTAGAGCACTTTAAGCAAGCAGGAGTTAGCGTTAGCTACCACGACCCTTACGTTGAAAGTTGGGATTGCCCGCGAATAACAACATTAGATAAAATGAACCGTTGGGCAGATGTGATTATTCTGGTAACCGATCATGAGTGTTATAACAATCTCGCGTTAACAACACCCTTGTTAAATACTCGAGCTTAAACCAAGAAAGCCCATTATTTAATGGGCTTTCTTGGCTTTACTAGCTTTATTAGGTAGTGGAAGTACGGCGAAGACTTTGAGGATGGCATCGCATTTATAAACTTATGTCATCTCTTAAGTGTTTAGCTGCTAAATTTATAAAAAATAGCATAACTTGTTAAGGAAAATAATAATGAAATTTGTCAAAGCCACGGTTTGTTTAAGTGTTTTATTGGCGTTAGGTGCTTGTAGTGAAAAAGAAACTGCTGATTCACATCTGAGTAAAGCAAAAACATACAGCCAAGAAAAGAAAACTAATGAAGCGGTTATCGAACTGAAAAATGCTATTCGCGCCGATGTTAAAAGTGGTGAGGCGAGATTTTTATTAGGGCAAACGTATCTGAGTCAAGGTAATGGTGTTGATGCGGTAAAAGAGCTTGAGCGAGCGAAAGAACTTAAGTACGTCAATGAAAAACTATTACCGTTATTGGCACGTGCATACATTTTAACCGATGCAGATGATGATGTTATTGCTTTAACAGAGGCGGCTAAAAATTTAGCAACAACAGCAGCAAGTCAGTTTTTAGCGTACAAAACCTTAGCCGCGCTGCGAAGTGAGCAAACTGAACTAGCGCAAGCAAGTGTTGAATTAGCTAAATCAGCCGATGCCGAAGGCTTATACAGTAAGCTTGCGGAAGCTTATTTGGTTTTTTCAGAAAATAATTTTGAACAAGCAAGTGCTTTGGTTGGCGCAGTCTTAAGCCAAGCAGAAAAAAATCCCGATGCATTAATGCTACAAGGTCAAGTGGCTACTGCGATGAAAGATTATCAGCAAGCCGCAACTAGCTTTAAGGCCTATTTAGCCGTACAACCACAATCAGGCATAGTGCAGTTATTATTAGCGGATTCGTTATTAAAATCGGGGCAATATGATGAAGCTGAACAGTATGCTGATGCTATTTTAGCTGCAGTGAGCAGTCAACCTTTTGCTAACTATATTAAGGCCATGGTACGTTTTCAAGCCAAAGATTATGCCAAAGCAAGCGAACATGCAGAAACGGCACTATCGGCTAACTTCAACCAGTTTAATTTAAAATTAGTGGCAGGTGCTAGCGCCTTTCACCTGAAAAATTGGGAGCAAACCAATCATCATTTAAGTGCTATTGTTAACTATTTACCTGCAGAACACCAAGCACGAAGAATGCTAGCGGTTAGTCAATTAGAGTTAGGGTTAGTTGATGATATTAGTGAAACATTACAAGACTTTGCTGCCGTTAATGAATCAGATGCCGAATTTTTAACTTCTTTAAGCTATAAGCTGCTTGAACTTGGCGCTGTTGATGAAGCTAAGCAATTGGTCGAGCAAAGTGGCGAACTGGCCAACCCTAATGCGAAGCAAAATGCTCGTCAAGGCATATTGAAGCTGATGATGAATGATCCGTCGGGCATGCAAAATTTACAAGATGCAGTGAAGCTTAACCCTGAGTTAATTGAAGCTGAATTAGCACTGGCATTTTCAGCAGTACAATCAGGAGATATAGCACAAGCGACCGCTATTGCTAAAAAGTGGGAAAAGCAATACCCGAACAAAGCGGGCGCGTTTAATTTAATGGCAACAATTAGTCTTAAACAAAAAGATTTTGCCAAAGCAGAGCAAGCGCTCAAGCAAAGTTTAACGGTTGAACCCAATAATGTTTTTGCCTTAGTTGAGCAGATTAGACTGGCAGCCTTTCAAAAAGATGAGGCGCTTGCTAAAGAAAGGGCAGAATATCTGATTAAGCTTTACCCAAATAACAATAAAGCGCTGCGACTATACTTTGGCTTACATCGTAATGAGACCGCTTTAGAAAAATTGATGACGGCATATCAGCTTGATACGGCAGATTTGCAAAAAGGTATGTTGGTTAGTGAAGCATTAGTGAATTTAGAAAAAACGGATAAAGCACTGCAAATTTTAGGTTCTTTTGAGAAAAGTGCCAAATTACCAAAACGTTATTGGCAGTTATTGGTGTTGATTTATAAACGCCAACAAGACGAGAGTAATGTACAACTTACCTTAGAAAAATGGCGTAAAGTGAGTCCTTTTCATCTTGAACCCATAGTGCTGCTTGCCGACTTTCATACTAATAAACGCAATTATGAGCGTGCCTTAGGTGTTATCAATAATGGCTTTGCCAATCATGCTAACAACCTGACTTTACAACTGGTTAAAATGCAGCTGTTATTGACTAATAAAGAGCTCTATCAGGCAAAAGAGCTTTATAGAACTTTAGCTGAGCGTGATATTAATGATGCGTTGAAGCAGGGCTTGCAAGGGCGCATCTATTTATTAGAGAAAAAATACAAACAGGCAATTCCTAAACTAGAAGTACTTTATAAAACTTATGCGAGTAGCCAAAATGCCCTGTATTTAGCCTCTGCCCACCAAAATAATCAAGATATGACGCAAGCCATCAGTGTCTTAGAGAATTATTTGGCAAAACACGAGCAAGATGACCGCGTCAGAGCTATTTTAGCTGGCATGTATCTTACTAATGATAAAAATAAAGCCATTGAAAGCTATGTAAAAATAGCAAAAAGTCAGCCTAATAGTGTGGTGGTAAATAACAACCTTGCTTGGCTTTATATGGACAACAACGATTTAGACAACGCGGTGATTTATGCCGAAAAAGCCTTTGAATTGGCACCAGAAGTGGCTAATGTTGTTGATACTTATAGCCAAGTTTTACTGAAAAAAGGTGATAAGCGTGCGGCGTTGAAAAAAGCCAGTAAGGCTTCTGAATTATCGAAGGGAAAAGACATTAATATTCAATTAAATTATGTTGAAGTACTTATCGCCAATGCGCGTAAAAACGAGGCTAAGACACTTTTAGAAAAAATAGAGCCATCAACAACAGAACAAACGACTAAAAAATCGCAATTAGTTAAGTTATTATAGCGTTTGCTTTTTCTGCCTTATTTCATCGAGATGTAGGCTGGTATACAAATAGGTAAGTAAGGATTAAAGATGAATAAAACAACAATAATAGCATCGGCTGTCGCATTAGCTTTAGGATTAAGCGCCTGTAGTGAGCAAAAATCACTGGAGCAACTATTAGCTTCAGCCAGTGAGCATAGCGCGAAAAGAGACTTTGGTAGTGCCGTCATTGAATTAAAGAATGCTGTACGTACGGCGCCTAAAAGTGCGCAAGCGCGCATAGCATTAGGCAAGGCTTACCTAGAGCAAGGTAATTATGTTTTTGCCGAAAAAGAGTTAGAAAAAGCGCAACAACTAGGTATCGACCAAGCTAATATCATCCCGCTTTTAGCACAAGTGAAGGCAAAATTAGCTAAACCAAAAGCCGTATATCAATTGGTTGAAATTAGTGGTGATCTTGCTGATGATGATTATATTGTTGTTTTAACTTATGCGGGTATTGCAGCGTTAGCTCATAATGAAGCTGATAAAGCGCAGGACTACATAGGGCAAGCTATTGCCATTAGTGAGACTGCAGCTTACAGCCAAGTAGGTAAAGCCTATTTAGCTCGCTCAACACAAGATTATGCACAAAGTTTGACTGATATTGAAAACTTGTTACAAGATAACCCCAATCTTTCAGAAGCCTTACTTTTAAAAGCACATTTACTCTTTGCATTAGAAGACTATGAACAAGCGGCAGGCTCATTTGCCAGCTATTTAACACAACACCCCATGGACTATAGTGTTCGTTATTTTGAAATTAATAGTCTAATAAAAGCCGAGCTTTTTGAACAAGCAGAGGCTATCACCGATAAACTCTTGGAAAAATTTGAAAATGCACCGTTAGCGTTGCATTATAAAGCGCAATTACAATATCAAAAGCGTTTGTATAAAGAAGCAAAAGCCAATGCTGAGCAAGCTATTCAAGCTGGCTCTACCTCAGCAGTTACTAAACTCATTGCCGGCGCTAGTGCCTATCAGCTTAAAGATTATGAGCAAGCCTATAATCATTTAAAGCCAATTGAAAGTTTTCTACCAAATAGCCACCCAGTAAAAAAAATACTGGCGGTTATTAAGTTGCAACTTGGTTATAGCTCTGAAGCGGCTGAGAGTTTTATTGCTCTAGAAGGGCTCACCAATGAGGATTCAGATTTTTTACAAGCATCTACCTCTCGTTTAATGGCCATTGGTGACTTTGAAAGTGCGCAAAAACTAATAGAAAAAGCTGAAAAGCTTGACCCTGATAACGCGCAATTATCGGCGCAAAAAGGTTTTGTTTTATTATCACAAAACAACAATGAAGGTATTTTGTCATTAGAGCGGGCTATTGAATTAGATCCTTCCCTAACCAATGTTGATTTAGCACTTGGCTTACAGTATTTAAAAGCCAATGATATCAATGAAGCGCAAAAAATTGCCGATAAGCTTATCAAAGAACATGTCGATATAACCTCAGGTTATTTATTGCAAGGTCTTATTTTTGCAAAAAGCAACAAACTTGAGCAGGCTGCAGATGCCTTTAGTAAAGCTTTAGTTATTGAGCCTGATAATATTGCCAGTTTATATAACTTGGGTCTAATCAAAGCGAGTTTGCAAGAAATCGATGCAGGTTTTAAGTATTTTGAGAAAGTACTTATAATCTCTCCTGAGCATAGAGGAGCATTGACAAGTTTTGTAAAGCTTGCCTCAGAAAAAAATAGACTAGACTATTCTAGTGAGTTTTTAACGACTATTCATAGCAATGAAAATTTACCTTTAACTTATGCTTTAGCTCAAAATTTAAGGTTAATGGGACAAACGGGTAAGGCTATCGCGCTATTAGAAGCTGTGCCAGCGGGCACACCAAAAAGCACTTATTACTGGTTAGCTGTGGGTGATAGCTATATTCAATTAAAACAGTATGAAAAAGCCAGTTCTGTATTTGCCAAAGGCTTAGTGCAGCAGCCAGATAACTTTATTTTAAACTTACGCTATATTGGTGCGCTGAATGTTTTACGAGATTATCAACAAGCACTAAACCAAACTCGTAAGGCTTATACATATCATCAAAATAACGAACAGCTAGAAATATTGCTTGCTTATCTTGAAACGAAGAATGGAAATTATAGTGAAGCTAAAGAAGCTTTAGCTGTTATTGAAAATAAGCAATTAAATGGTTTTTTGGTTGCCTATACCGTAGGACAAGTCGCATTGTATGACAAAAATTACCCTAAAGCTGTTGAGGCATTTGCGGTAACTTTTGAAGAAAGACCTTCAGATGAAAATGCAATTTTGCTAGCTAAGGCACTGAAATTTAATAAGCAACAAGCAGAGGCAGAAAGAGTATTAGAAGGTTTTATTGGAAAAAACCCTGATAAAGCAAAGGTTCGTTTATTGTTAGCAGAGCTGTATAGCAATAAAGACCGAAGCAAGAAAATCATTCAGTACCAAGCGATTAATGAGTCCTCTCCAAATAGTGTTGGAATATTGAATAATTTAGCATGGAATCAATACCAAGTTGGGCAGTCAAACGCAGCGTTAGTGACCATAGAGCAAGCTTATAATATTGCTTCAACGAACTTGGCTATTTTGGAAAGCTACGGGGTGATTTTGGTTGCTAATAATAAAAATAGCCAAGCTGTTGATATTTTAGAGTTGGCAATTGTAAAAGGTTCAAAGGATAAAGAGGTAAAAGCAAGCCTAATTAAAGCGAAAGCAGCACTTGCACATTAATCCAAAGGCTATATTTTATTGTATAAAAATCTGACAATAGTAAATTTATACAGTATCAATAATCTAACTGTTCACCACCAAGATCTCTGTGGTTATAATTTTTAAGCTGCAGGAATACTAAATAATAACCATAAAAAAACCACTTCATTAGAAGTGGTTTTTTTATTTGATAAACTTAACAATTCAGCCATCCATGCTTATATTTTCTTTTAAGCATCTAATCAGATATTGTTATGCTTTGCGTTTACGAGCGCCAGCGAAACCTAAAAGACCTAAGCCAAGTAAAGCGATGGTAGAAGGCTCTGGGATTGAATCACCAGTTAAATCAAACGTACCAGTTAATAAGCCAGGATGAATAGCACTAGGTTGGAAAGAAGAAGATAATACAAAATCTGCTCCACCAAGTTTAGAGTCAGTATCAAAGTTGCTCATGGCTAAACCGCCAGTTACATCCATAAGGGCTGAACCAGAACCCGTTGCACTGTCAGTACCTAAGTCGGTACCTGAGCTTGATAGGAGAGCAGAAGACAAAGACAACCATAAATCACCATTACCAGCTTCGGCAGCACTTTCAGTAAATGTGCCTAAAGCAGTTTGATAATCTAGAGAGTCATCAACATAGATGTCGATAGTCAGATCTTTAAAAATAAAGTCACCTGAAAGTAGATCTATATCGTCTAATTCCATAGAAAAAGTGAATGTTAATTCACAACCAGGGCAAAATGTAGCGAAGTTAGGTAAACCACTGTTGATAGTGCTAAATAAACCGTGACCTGAAACAATTTCACCAATATTGGCAACGAAGTTTTCTGTAATTGAACCGTGAGAGGTAAAGTCGATCATGCTATCTGGATCCCACACTACACCACCAACGTTAATTTCTGATGCTTGTGCAGACATTGACATTGCAAGTGCCGCAGTACCCGCCAGTAAACCTTTTTTAAATGTATTCATATTACTCTCCAAATTAAAACTGTTTGTTAAGTTTTCGTGCTTAGTACTATGCAGTGGTTGTGCCAATATGTATGAAACATTTTATAGTATTGTTTTTATTGGAAAAGTATTAAAATCCAAAATGATTTGTATTTTGATGGTTTTATGATTGTAAAAAAAGGTGACACTTATTTTAACTGTTTTTGAGCTGTTTTTAGCTTGGCTTGATCGTAAAGGATCTTATCAGGATCGTGTTAGTGGTAAATTGATTGCTAACTAGAGCACTCAAGATGACAGTACTATTAAGGCTCTGTTCCATAATATTATTGTCCATGCTGCAATTATTTGATTCTTAAGAAGTGTTGTGGATTGTGATAAAAGTGAGCTTCACAAGCAAGGATGCTTGTGTAGAGCCCCATGGAAGGGTTTATGCGTCTCACTTGTTCACTCGACAACACTTAACTACAACAGAGCCACTATTAATTAGTTTTTAACAAAAGACTCAACGGCTCGTCTGTTACTTCTATGTACAACGGTTTTGTTATAACCAATCCGCAAAAACATTAAGCCATAATCATTGCTGGCATTGTCGTTATTAACAATGTTGTGCATTTGTTTAGCTACGGCATCAAGTTGTGATTTTAACTCGTCTTCACAGGCAATGTAACCGAGGGAGAAAATGCCTGGGGCAGCATAAGGCTGCACAGATAAGCCTTGTTGGCTAGCTTGTAACCATACTCTTTGTATCGCTCGTCCTGCTTTGATGACGCTGAGGCGATCCTTTCCCTTCATGGTGACCAATACTAAGGCTGGAGAAAATAAAATAGGTATGCGCACCGAGCGAAAGCCTAACATAGCAGCGCCGCCTATTTTGTTAACAAAATTCATAACAGACCATTTTTTTATTAACTTGAACATTGGCTGAGCAGGTTTTTCAATGGCTAATACTGAAATAGGCATGCCTTCTTCTGCTTGTGCATTGTTAAAGTGCACGGTAGAAAATAGCTCTTGATGCAAAATTTTACTTTTAAAACGTATAGTTTCAGCTTGTTGAATAACAGGTAGCACACGCTTAATAGTTTTTTTACAAGCAAAGCTTAACAAGTCACAGTCGCGCTGTTTGGCGGCATTGGTGAGTAGTTCTATTGTTTGTGTTTTGATTGGCCCTTTAAATGGAAACCGTCTATCAGTGCAGCGCTTGGGTATTTCATCAACCAGATCATCAATAGCATCTAGGGCGTGCTCAGCAGGAAGAAAATAGATGCATGCGATGAAAAGCTCGTTCTGAGCGCCATCAGGAAAGTATTCTATCTGTGTCGATAAGGGAAAGCTTTCCGCGCAAACAATAATATTTTCAAGTACCGCGCCAAGGGCTATATCTGAGAGCACAAACCTGTTGTCTGAAGCTTTGCCTGAGCGTTGATGGTCAATCCACAGTTCTAAGGTGTTATCGTTTTGCCAGTGAAATTGAAACGGTTGGCTGTTATCGGCAGAAGGGGCGAGAATAGCTGCGTTAATTAATCGTTTTTTTTGTGATTCGGATAACATATTTTGACTCAATTTAAGTAATGCCCATTCGTTTTTTACTAATAACAAAAGCTAATTTTTGAATGAGGTTATTATTGCCGCCAGGGCGCCAAGTCTTTTTAAATTTATTGCGATAGGCATCAAAATGCAGTCCCCAAGGTACGTTAAGCACATCACCACGGTTAAGAAATATTTTTACTACTTGTGCCGCAGCAACACCGCCAGCAAGTTGGCAACCCATAATGGTGGAGGGGCCTTTTTTATTGGCGACATCAAAACGGCTTGGATCAACTAAATAGGAGCTTTGTAATGCCGATGGCGTTAGCCCAAGGAAAAACTTTAGATACTGCTCGTTTTCAGTGCAACCTTCTAAACAAAAATATTCTTCAAACGTCATTTTGCCGGGTAAAAAGTTTAAATAAGCGGTGCCCATGCCAATTGGGGCAGCCGTTGTGGCTGCAATTGATTTTTCAGCACATTTTTGAAAAACCAGTCGGCGGGCATCCATAACAAAAAAATCGAGAGAATCTACATAGCAGTCAACGTCTTGTAAAAAATCATCGGTGTTGTCGGCATTAATTCCCTCAGGAAAGGTGTTAATATCAAGCTCAGGATTAATCGCTAAAGCCATGTCTACCATGGCATCAAGCTTTTTCACCCCATAAGTCTGCGTGTTTGCACCCGCCTGTCTGTTGGTATTTTCACAGGCATATTCATCGAAATCAGCTAAATTGAATTTGGTGATACCAAGACGTACCAAGGTAAGTAAGTGCGTACTACCAACACCGCCTAAACCAGCGATAGCGACACGTTTAGTTTTGAGGAGGTGCTGTTCTTGTTCGGTAACCCAACCTATATTTCTAGAAAAAGCTAAATCGTAATCAAAAAGGTGCGCCATGGGGGTCTCTATATTATTGGTATGCCAAATTAGCTACTTGTCGGCTAGGTTAGTATAAGGAATAAAGAAAATTTGTTCTTTCAAATCTTTATAAATGATTTGGTAGAGTTCAGCAATAGGTGGTGTTAACTGAACATGAAACTTTTCTCTACTAAGGTAAAACATCGCTCTGCGGCCATGATAATCAGTTTCTTCACCAATTTGTTCAAAAGGTAACCCAAAGCGTTGTAAGCGGCGGTTTAATCTAGGCTCCATCATCACCATAATGCCAACATGATTACATATCTCAGCTAACGCTAGCCCAGATAGGTATAAACCCATGGCAATATTAGGAAAGTTTCTGCGTTCTACTTCGCTGAAAACAGTTTGAGGGTCAATATTATTTAAGACAAAAGGGGTATTTTTTTCTTTTTCACGACGCCTAAAATCAGCAAGCACTGCCAGTCTTGAAATTTCGCCAAAACCGCCGCGAGGGAGAGTTTGCGTATCAATAGCTCCAGGTATTGCACTATCAAGACAATTCTCTTCGAATGGTAATTTAAGCTGGGGGTTATCTGCGGGCGGAATAACTAACCTGATGCAACCCGCGTAAACACCGGTTCTTTTATGCTCTAGAATACAGTGAAATGAGTAGTCGTCACATTCGTCACTTTCCATTTTACTGTCATTAGCGGGCTCCCAGCCAAGTTCGTCACTATATACCCCATAACGTATTTTAAAGGCTTCTTGCCGTAATGTTTTAGAATCAGCAAATTTAATCTTGAAATATTGATTAAAATTGTCAGCAATTGAATATTCACTCATGTTGAGCCCGTTCTATTATGGTGATTAATATCAGTATAGCTAGTTATAAAAAATAGCAGAATAACTTGTATCTAAGAGTTCATGTTTTTGTTCAATGACTCTGACGATATCCTTATCAACCGTACTTAGGCATAACTTAGGCATAGTTTACAAGCGAGTTACAAATTTACCGCGTATGCTATTCTTTTTAAAGTAATATTTCATTTAATTGGGTTTGGCTAAGAAAATCTTTTGGGCTAGCTGAAGCGCCATAAGCCCCTGATTGATAAATAACAACATAATCGCCAATATCACTTTTTGGTAGATTTACCTTATCAGCCAGAATATCTAATGGCGTACACAAGGGGCCTACAATGTTAACTAACTCACTTTTTTGCTCTTTTTCATGAGCGGTAATGCTAAGCTTATTACCAATGGCAACGGGATAATTTTTACGAATGACTTGGCCAAAATTGCCTGAGTTAGCTAGATGGTGGTGTAGGCCGCCATCACAAATAAGGTAAGTAGTGTCACGGGAAACTTTTTTATCAACAACTTTACTTACGTATACACCTGCTTCACCAACAAGGTAGCGGCCGAGCTCCATCACAATATCAATGCCAGCTAAGGTGTGATGATATTGCTTTAATAGCTTTGACAAGTTTGCGCTTATCTCGTCAAGCCTTAAACGCTGTTCACCAGGGAAATAAGGAATACCCAGCCCGCCACCAATGTTTATGTAAGCGACTTTTACTGGTGTTAATGCCACAAGCTGCTGCGCGAGGACAAAGGTTTTCTCATGCATCTCTATAATGGCATCAGCTTTCAAGTTTTGTGAGCCAGCGAAAATATGGAAACCTTTAAAATTGATTTTCTCATAAGGCAGTTCTTTGAGCAGTTCAGGTAATAGCTCTTCATCGATACCAAAGGGTTTTGAGCCTCCAGCCATTTTCATCCCTGACGCTTTTAGCTCAAAGGCGGGATTAATACGAATAGCAATGTTGGGTTTAAGGGCTAAGCTTGCGCCGAGTGTGATGGCGCGGTTTATTTCGGTTATAGACTCAGCATGTAAAGTAATGCCAGCAATAATGGCCGCTTGAATATCACCATGGGTTTTTCCCGGACCAGCAAAGCTAATTTCTTGAGCAGGCATGCCTGACTGTAGCGCTAATAACATTTCTTTTTTTGATGCCACGTCAAAGCCGCTGACATGATCGACCATAAAATGCACTAGGCTTGGATATGGATTGGCTTTGATTGCATAATGTAATTGAATTTTTTCAGGTAAAGCTGCTTTCAAGCTAGCTACCGTATTGGCAATAAGGCTTTTGTCATAGGCATAATAAGGTGTGCTGCCAACAAGCTTTTCTATTTGAGTGATGGTTTTACCGCCAACCACCAGCTCATTATTTTGACAGGCAAAGTGGCTTATGTCGGCATGCTTAGGTGTTTGTCGTGGTGATGCTTTGGTCATTTTATGTTACTTATTATTTTCGCTAAAAAAGTTTTTATATGTTTGCTTTAATTTATTTCTGTCTATCTTACCATTAGCGTTATGAGGTAGCTCAGTTAAAACGATTATTTTTTTCGGTACCATGTAGTTGGCAAGTTGTTTTTGACAATGCTTTAATATTGATTTTTCTACTAAACTTAAATCATTTTGGCTGTTGCTACATACTATGGCTAATATTGCCTGCCCTAATTCAGCATCTGGTACGCCAATGGCCGCAGCTTCGGTTACTTGCTCATGTTGATACAGTATTTCTTCAATTTCCATCGGGCTAATTCGATAGCCAGAAGTTTTCATCATTTCGTCAGCTCGGCCAACAAAATATAAAAAGCCATCTTGATCTTTTTTAACAAAATCACCTGAAAATACCGCTAACTCAGGGTTAGTAATACCCTTAGGTTGCTCTGGAGCAGATTTAAAACGCTCAGCGGTTTTATCGGCGGCATTCCAATAGCCTAGGCTAACAAGTGGCCCTTTATGCACCAATTCCCCAGCTTCATCTATATCACACTCGCTGCCATCTTTGCGTACAACTAGCACCTCTGCATTAGGGATTGCTTTGCCCATGGAACCAATTCTATTATCGATTTCATCTGGTGAGAGATAAGTTGAGCGAAAAGCTTCGGTTAAACCATACATTAAATAAGGCGCTGCATTAGGCATTAAGGCACGTAATTGAGTTAAATTGCTGGTAGATAAAGCGCCGCCAGAGTTAGTAAAGTAACGAATAGTGTTGCCTGCATTTTCAGACCAGTTAAGTTTGCAAAGTTGTGACCACAATGGTGGTACGGCAGCTAAGCCAGTAATTTTATGCTTGCTTATCGCTTTAATAACATCATTGGCGAGTAAATAATCTAATAACACACACTCGGCGGCAACTAAAAAGCTGGTGGTTAATTGGCTTAAGCCATAATCAAAACTTAAGGGTAAAACAGCCAGTATTTTGTCACTAGCGGTATTTTGTAAATACTGTGCCACTGATTTTGCTCCCAACACGATATTGCTATGGGAAAGTACCACACCTTTAGGTTTTCCTGTGCTGCCTGAAGTATATAAAATGGCCGCCATGTCGTTACCTGTTAATGGCTTCGAACTTTCTGTGTTGCCAGTAAGGTTGACAAAATTTGACCAAGACATTATTGCTACTCGCCCAACCGTTTCAACATCCGTTGCGTCTGAGTCGGTTAATACTACCGTGGTTAAATCATTAAGGCTGGCAAGTAAGGGTAACAATGTTTTGAAGCGGCCTTTGTTGGTGATAATAATGCTGACACTACAGTCGTTAGCAATATGTTGCACTTGTGGCGCTTTTAAGACTGGATTAATAGGAACAAAAACTGCTCCCGCTTTGCTACAAGCAAATATAGCTAAGACATTTTCAATAGTTTTGGGTAAGTAAATACCAATACGCTGGTAGCGTTTAATGGCTAATGCTCGGTAACTAATGGCAATATTGTTAATGCTTTCGTTGAGCTCTTGGTAATTAAGCTGCTGTTCTTTTAAGGTTAGTGCGATGTTTAAGGGCGATTTTTCTGCACTTTGGCTTATTAAGTCATGAACAAAGGTGGTCATTTATCATCCTGAAAGTCACTTGCATAGCAATGTTTTCAACAATAATTGCTACAAGTATGTAAATAGAAATTTGATAAGGTCATTATTGCAGTGAAATACGTCACCAAGCAAGCTGACAGGGGTAACTTTTTTACATTTTCATTTTTAATGGGATGATTTCTATAGCGGTTTGATAACCAATATCAAATAGAGTGTTTTTTTGATTTTGTGACATTTTAAAGTCAACGCCAGAGCATTCCCCCGTGTTAATAACAATGGTGTTGTGCCAAAATTGTTCGTTAATATACTCCCGAGAAATAGTAGTCATAAACGCCCTAATAAGCAGGGTGATGTAATTAAAAATAGGAAATAAGCCCGAGGTGCTAACTTCATCATATTCGTTTTCGCTACGCAGACGAAAGCATAGAATGGGCGTGCCTTGATGATCCCAATCTCTATGTAAAGCATCTTCAGACAAAATACTGCCATCTACCATGATATGTTTGCCAAACGTTTGGAAGCTAAAAACTAAGGGAATAGACATAGAAAATCGTACTGCTTTTGATACCTTCATCTGCGGGGTATTTTCTTTATTAAATATTACCGGTTTACCATTGGTGACATCGGTGGCAACTATGTGGAGGTTTTTTTCTAGCTCACTAAAGGTTCTCCCTGATAGTTGACGGTCAACCCATTTTTCAAATATATTGCCAGAGCTTAAGCCGCCATGGCGGATTAGTTTCAGTAAAGAGAATTCCCTAAACTGGTTATAATCTGTTTCAAAGGCGATTTTTCTACTTTCTTCTAACGATAAGCCTGCGGCATGAAAGCTTGCTACTATGCTGCCACCAGAAACACCCACTAAGCTGTCAAAGTGAATATCTAACTCATTTAAGGCTCTTAAAACACCTAAATGTGCGGGTAAGCGAGTACCACCGCCAGCAAAAATGGGAACTATGTTACTGTTCATTGTCGCCCCTAAAATAACATTTGATAGTCATAAGTATGGACAAGAGTTGAGATTTTGCGAATATTCGGATCTTTAATTTATTTCAGGTAAACTAAATAAATTACTTTTACTTAAAATAAAGGAAGCACATGAAAATATTATATGGATTATTGTTCAATGCATTGATTTTGTTTGCTAATTTAGCGCAAGCTGAATTTGTTGATGTTGTTGCAAAAGTTAAACCTTCAGTGGTGGGCGTGGGAGTTCATACACCGACCAGCAGACCGCAAAATATTTTACGCGGTACAGGTTTTGTTATTGGCGATGGTCGTTATGTGGTTACTAATGCTCATGTATTACCCGCAGAGCTTGATGACAGTTTATTGCAAAAAATGGCGGTATTTATTGGTTCAGGTAAGCAGGCGAAGGTTAGACAGGCTGAAATTGTTGTTACCTCAAGTTTGTATGATTTAGCTATTTTAAAAATATCTGGTGCGCCTTTGCCAGCAATGACTTTAGCCGACAGTACTTTTAAACCCGATGGTAGTTATATTGCTTTTACTGGCTTCCCTATTGGTACTGTATTGGGCTTATATCCCGTTACTCACCGCGGCATGATTGCCAGTATCACACCAACGGTTATTCCTGTGCAATCGGCAGGGCAAATGACCTTGAAAATGCTAAAAAGAATGCGTAATCCTTATTTGGTTTATCAGTTGGATGCAACGGCCTATCCCGGTAATAGCGGTAGTGCTATGTATGATATGAAAACAGGAAACGTTGTCGGTATTATTAATAAAGTCTTTGTGCAGGCCACCAAAGAAGCGGTGATCAGTAAACCCAGCGGTATTACTTACGCAATACCAGTGAAGTATTTACATCAAATTATCAAAGAAAATAATATTAAATTTTAGGTTTATTCTCAGGATATTATTCGCTAACCGCCACTAAAGCATCATTAGCCATTTGTGGTGCATATAAACTTGATAGAGAAACCAACTGTATGCCATTTTGCTCTAAGGTAGGAATTAATTGCTGTAAAGCCAATATGGTTTCTGGGTGAGGGTGGGCAATAGCAATAGCAAAATTTTTATTTTTAGCATGCTGAACCAATAATTGAAATTGCTGGTTGATGTAACTTAGCGTTAACTGGTTATCTAAAAAAATATGACGACGATTTACGGGTACACCAATATTTTTGGCAATATCGCTAGCTTTTGAATAAGGGCTGGTTTTACTATCCAAAAATAACAACTGATGCCGTTTTAAAAAGCCCATGGTCCATGTCATAGAGTTATCGAGTTGAGTTAAGTGACTACCCATGTGATTGTTAATGCCTATCGCAAAAGGAATTTCAGCTAATGAGGCCTTTAAACTCTCCACTATTTGCGCCTCATTCATGGCACTCGTTAATGCACCAGGGCCTAATTTCTTGCCATTTTCTGCTTCCATAGGAATATGTAATAACACCTCCTTTTGTTGCGCATTAGCTTGTAGAGCCAATTCCTTACCGTAAGGGGTATGAGGTAAAATAGAATAAGTGATAGCGCCGGGTAAAGACAAGGCCTGTTTGTCTGTATAGCGGTAACCAATATCATCAATCACAATGGCTACCCGAGCAGGTGCGGCTTTGAGTGGCGCTAAATAAAAAATAGTACAAGATAAAAATACGGTAAGCGTAAAGAATTTCGAAACAGCTGAAATCATTTAATTATTGTTGTTAGTGGGGGATAATAAAAGCATAGCATTAAGAGCCGCTATTTTGTAGATGCTATGGCTATTACTTTACTTGTTACTGACACCAAAGTTTGGGGTTTACTGCTTTGCTCTGTTTTGTTTTAGTGGCGAATTTCAAAATATAAGCCCGGCTGATCTTGGCCACTACTATTTTACTTGTACTTTATTGACACCAAAGTTTGGGATTTACAGCCTTACCTTGATGGCGAATCTCAAAATATAAGCCAGCTTGCTCTTGCCCACCACTTTGTCCAACTAAGGCAATGGGTTCACCAGTTTCTACTCTATCGCCAACCGATTTCAACAAAGTCTGATTATGAGCATATAAACTCATGTAGCCGTTACCATGGTCGATAACCGTCAATAAACCATAGCCTTTCAGCCAATCTGAAAATAAAATAGTACCGTTGTGAATGGTGCGAACTTGCCTACCTAGCGGAGCAGCCAGTAAAACGCCTTTCCATTTTAAATAACCTTGCTTTCTACTGCCAAAACTGCGTAAAAGTCGCCCTTTAACGGGCCAAGAGAGCTTTTTCTTCAACTTACTTAAGCCTATTAAATCTATTTCTGCGCGTATCAAGGCCTCTAGCTTTTGTAAAGCGGCGGTTAAATTGGCTTCTTCAGCTTTCAATTTAGCTAATTGCTGTTTGCTTGTTAACAGTTTTTTGTTTAATGCGCCGATGGTTTTTGTACGTTCTGATTTATTTTTACTCAGCGCAAGCTTTTGCTGTTGTTGCGATTTTTTTAAGGTTGCCAATTGAGATAGCTGTTGTTGATGTTCGGTGGTTACCTGCAATAAGGCGGCTATTGTTACTTGAAAGTGCTCTATTTCTTTAATGCGAGCTTTGTTCAAATACTGGTAATAACTGATGGTACGTTGAATTTTTTCACTTTGATCTTGGTTTAATACCAGCTTTAGGTAGTCATGTTGCCCCGTGGTATAAGCAGAGCGAAGTTGTTTGGCAAGCAGTTGTTCTTGTGCTCTTTTTTGTCGGGTTAATTGTTGTTTTTCTTTACCAAGCTTAGTTATTTTTTTCTGAGTACTTTTCAGGCTTTGCTCAGTGGTATTAATGGCTTTAGCCGCTTTAGCTATCGCTAAATCATCCCGCTTTAGCTGCAACTCCAATTTTGAGCGAGCTTTGTTGGTATCAAAAATATTAGATTCTTGTTGAGCAATGGCTTGCTGCACATCAGTAAGTTTGGCGTTGTTTTGTGCTTTGCTTTTCTCGTTGCTATTACTTGCGTAGCTAGCAATAGGCACAAACAAGCAGCTTAGTAGAATTAAGCTGCTTATTCTTTTGATAAATACGTGAAACTGACAGGGCATCGGTAATTTATTATTCTTTATTTGAATCAATCAGCTTCAGTGTGCCGTATTAATCTAGTTGCATCAATACTGAACCAGTCATTTCTTCCGGTTGCTCCATTGCCATTAAATGCAATAAAGTCGGTGAAATATCACTTAAGGTACCTGTTGTTGCGGGCGTGGCATTTCTACCCACATAAATAAGGGGCACAGGTTCACAGGTATGAGCGGTATGAGCTTGGCCAGAATTTTCATCACGCATTTGCTCAGCATTACCGTGATCAGCAGTGATTAAACATTCACCGCCAGTGGCTTTTAAGGCAGCAACCACACGTCCCATACAAGCATCAACAGCTTCACAGGCTTTTACTGCGGCATCAAAATCACCCGTGTGACCAACCATGTCGCCGTTAGGATAGTTACAAACAATCAGATCATGCTCGCCACTTTCAATGGCTGCAACCAGTTTGTCGGTTAATAGGCTTGAATTCATTTCAGGTTGTAAATCATAAGTTGCCACATTGGGGGATGGCACTAAAATACGTTGCTCACCATCAAAGGTGTCTTCTTGGCCGCCACTAAAGAAAAAAGTGACGTGAGCATATTTTTCCGTTTCTGAAATACGTAATTGGCTTTTATTATTTTTTGCTAACCACTCACCCATCACATTATTTAATGGTTGTGGGGCGAAAGCACAATTTGCCTCAATGCTTGCTGCATATTGGGTCAACATCACAAAATCACTAATAACAGGCGTTTTTTTACGGCTAAAGCCAGTGAAATCTTTCTCGGTGAAACAGCGGCTAAACTGGCGAGCGCGATCAGCTCTGAAATTCATAAAAATTAAGGCGTCGCCGTCGTTTACTTCAATGGCTTCACCATCATTATTTAAAATGGCACTTGCGTTAACAAATTCATCGTTCTCGTCTCGTGCGTAGGCCGCATCAAGTGCGCTAACTGCATCGTTATATTGATACTGACTCTCACCTGACACCATTAAATTATAGGCCGCCTCAACACGATCCCAGCGTTGATCTCTGTCCATGGCATAATAACGACCAATGACTGAGGCCACTTGGCCATTGCCGTCAGGAAATAATTGCTTAAATTTTTCTTGGGCTTTAATTAACGAATTTTTGGCACTACGCGGTGGTGTGTCTCTACCATCTAAAAAGGCATGTAAATAAACTTTATTGGCACCACGTGTTTTGGCAAGTTCAAGCATAGAAAAAATATGCTCTTCATGGCTATGAACGCCACCGGGTGACAGTAAACCAAAAATATGTACCGCTTTATCTTGTGCTACCGCTTTATCAACGGCTTGGCACAATGCAGGGTTTTGATTAAATTCACCCTCTTCAATGGCTTTAGTAATGCGAGTGAAATCTTGATAAACCACACGACCAGCGCCTAAATTTACATGGCCAACTTCGGAGTTGCCCATTTGTCCGTCGGGTAAACCAACCGCCATGCCCGAGGTTTGAATAAGCATATTAGGGTAGTCAGTTTTTAGTTTGTCTAGCACAGGCGTATTTGCAGCTTGTATGGCATTAGAACTACTTTGTTCACGATAGCCCCAGCCATCTAATATAATTAATGCCATTGATTTTTTCTTCGCGTCTGCCATTACTGCAATACCTTTATAATATTTGAGGGAATTACCGCTATTGTACACACAAGCGGTCGTTTTTTTAAGCAAGAAATGATTCATTGGCACTTACCATATTGGTGGATAAATCTTCATAGCAAAAAAACTAATAAACTGTATACTGTCACGGTTTTTATTATTCACTTTTACTAGGTACCAAAAGGGTCACCATTTATGGAACAATTTATTACTTTTGCTGGCAACAACGGCATGTTGAGTGCGGTTTGGGTTGCCCTTGTCGTGATGATTATCGTGACAACGATTAAAATTAGCATGTCACCGGTTAAGCAAATTAGCCCGCAAGACTTAACTTTTTTAATGAACCGAGAGCAAGGTGTTGCGCTTGATATTCGTAGCGAAAAAGACTTCAACAGCAATCATATTCTTGATGCCGTGAGCTTATCAAACGAAAAAATCACTAAAAATGGCTTTACTAGCCTTGAAAAGCATAAAGAAAATCCCATCATAGTGGTATGTAGTGCTGGTCTTAGTGCTGTTAAAATAGCCAATGATTTACATAAAAAAGGCTTTGCCCGCGTTAGTGTTTTAAAAGGCGGTATGAATGCATGGGCTGGCGCTGGTTTACCTGTCACTAAAAAATAAGTTTCGGGTTATTAGTGGCGAGTATCGAAGATAAGTTGCGAGAGTGAGTGTTTTCGTCACTCGATACTTTTTTGGCTGGTAACTGAACAAGAGAATTGGAAAATTATGGCGAAAGTAGAAATATATACCAAGGCATATTGTCCGTATTGTATGCGAGCGCAAGCTTTGTTGGCTGAAAAGTCAGTCGTTTTTTCTGCACTGACAGTGCAAGAAATAAAAATTGATAGCGATATGGCATTACGTGAAACCATGATAACGCGCAGCAATGGTAGCTATACGGTACCGCAAATTTTTATTGATGACGTGCATATTGGTGGCTGCGATGAATTGGTCGCACTTGATAGGCAAGATAACTTAGATGCTTTTTTAGCAAAAGCTTAAACAACGCACAAATTAAATTTATAAAAAATTAACATAGGAACTCTCATGAGCGACGAAAATAACAACGAATTAAATGCAGCAACAAAAACAGAGCCGCAATTTGCTATTCAACGTGTTTACACTAAAGATGTTTCATTCGAAACACCTAACTCACCAGCTATCTTTCAAAAAGAATGGAAGCCAGAAATTAAATTAGACTTAGATACTCGCTCTAATAAATTAGCTGATGATACTTATGAAGTTGTTTTAGCGGTTACCGTAACGGCAACGGTTGAAGGTCAAACGGCCTTTTTAGCCGAAGTACAACAAGCAGGTATTTTCACCATTGGTAATTTACCTGAAGCACAATTAGCGCATACTATTGGTGCTTTTTGCCCAACAACGTTGTTCCCTTATGCCCGCGAAACAGTTGCTAGCTTAGTTAACCGTGGCTCATTCCCACAATTTAATTTATCGCCAGTAAACTTCGAGGCATTGTTTGCTTCTTATGTACAACAACGTCAGGCTGAAGCGAAAGTTAACGCACCAGAAAGCACTGAAACACATTAGTTTCGAGTTACTAGTTTCGAGTTATTAGTGACGGGTTTCGAAGACAAGCTTTGCGAGTAATGTGTTTTCGCTACTCGCTACTTTCTTTGCTCGTAACTTACTCTTAACTTGTTTTACCCTATTATGAAAAGGTATTTATGACTTCTTCGGCTAAAATAACTGTTTTAGGTGCTGGCTCTTATGGTACTGCTTTGGCTATTTGCTTGGCTCGAAATGGTCATAAAACCTTACTTTGGGGTCGCGATGCCAGCCAAGTAAAAGAGATGGCTAACGCGCGTGAAAATACTAAGTATTTAGCGGGGTGCCCTTTTCCTGACAGCTTAACGCCGACCAATAATTTAGTTGCCGCAGTGCAAGCGAGCGATAATATTTTAGTGGTTGTGCCTAGCCATGTCTTTGGTGACATACTTAAGCAAATTAAACCGCTACTAAGCGCGGACACTAAAATTGCTTGGGCGACTAAAGGTTTAGATCCCCAGTCAGGTGATTTATTACAAAATGTCGCGCGCGATATTTTAGGTGATGATATTGCCTTAGCGGTACTTTCAGGACCTACTTTTGCTAAAGAAATGGCCGCAGGTTTACC
>MAAC01019054.1_pt1 | contig 70290 bp, 51 predicted proteins | sample 1115981 | NCBI WGS metagenome assembly MAAC01 (sample SAMN04961126, study PRJNA320927) | seawater metagenome | isolation source: sample BD02T64 sea water enriched with oil for 64 days | place: USA:Gulf of Mexico | collected 2013-07-27
AAGAAACTTAAATCATACTCAGCATATTCTGGACCTAACCAAACCAATGCTCCTGGTTGTAAGATATATTGATCTAGCAACCAGTTTAATGGTACTGTAACGGCTAATACAAAGATTACCGCAGCACCTAAACCTACAGCTGTAGTTACTTTTTTAGACACAGCAAGGTAAGAACACATTCCTAAGAAGGTTGCGAATACCATGTTATCTATAAATATCGATTTGAAAAATAATTCTAAATGTTCCATATTCTATATTATTGAAACGCTACGCGTTTAGTCTTCGATTAATGCTTCGTTTCTACTACGTTGTACCCAGATGATAATTCCAACAACAATTAACGCCATTGGTGCCAATAACATAAATCCGTTATTTTCATATCCTAAAGCATACAATCCTGTTTTTTCTCCTGCAATTGGGTTTCCTAATACAGGAAAACCTAATAAAGTTCCAGAACCTAATAATTCTCTAAAGAATCCAACAATGATTAGGATTACTCCATAACCTACTGCGTTTCCAATTCCGTCTAAGAAAGATCTCCAAGGTTTGTTTGCCAAAGCAAAAGCTTCAAAACGCCCCATAATGATACAGTTGGTAATAATCAATCCAATAAAAGCACCTAAAGTTTTACTCAATTCATAAGCAAAAGCTTTTAGAACTTGATCCACAATAATTACCAATGTTGCAACAACAATAAGTTGTACAATAATTCTAATTTTAGAAGGGATAATGTTTCTCATTAAAGAGATTACCACGTTTCCTAATCCTAACACAAACAATACAGAAACGGCCATTACAATAGAAGCTTTCAATTCTGCTGTAATTGCCAATGCAGAACAGATACCTAATACCTGAATAGTAATTGGGTTATTATCTGCAAATGGGTCTGTGATTAATGCTGCGTCTTTTTTTGATAAAAGTCCCATATTAATTTGTTTTTAAAGTGTTAAAGAATGGTACGTATTTTTTCAACTCAGATTTGATCATTGCAGACACTCCGTCACCAGTAATTGTTGCACCGGCAATTGCATCTACTTCGTTATCTGTTTTATCGTTGTTCTTTGGATCGTTATTCGATTTAGAAATTGTAATTCCTTTAAAACTCCCATCTTTTAATAAGTGCTCACCAATAAAATCATCCATAAAGAAACGTAGTTTAATGTTTGCACCTAAACCTGCTGTTTCTCCTTTATGATCGAAATATGCACCTTGAACAACCATATCAGCATTCATTGCAACATATCCCCAAACGGCATCCCAAAGACCTTTTCCTCTTATTGGAGCGATGTAAAATGTCTTACCATCTTTCTCTCCAACAAATAAAGGTAGTTTTCTAACTTTACCTTCTTTTGCTGCTGTTTGTTGCTTTTTAATATCGATTAAATACGCTTTCGCATCTTCAGAAACATCAGTTCCTTGAATTACCAATTGCTTTGTGATATATTTAGAAAACTCTTCTCCAACTTTATCTTTAGAAACAAAGATTGCACTAGATGCATCGTTTTCATTTACGCCCATTGCGTATAATATATTCTGTTGCTTTTCGATACGTTTATTTTCTGTTATTGTAGGTTTTAATGCTGATGCAAAAAACGCTAATAACGCTCCTACTATTAACACCATTCCTATGGCGAATAATATTGTATATAAATTACTATCTGTTTTTTTAGACATAACTAGGCCGTTTTAACTTTAGCACGTTTTAATCTTCTCTTAACATTTCCTTGAACCACATAATGGTCAATTGTTGGAGCAAAAACGTTCATTAATAAGATTGCTAACATCACTCCTTCTGGATATGCTGGATTGAATACACGTATCATAATTGAAAGAAATCCAATTAAAAATCCGTACATCCATTTTCCTTTATTTGTTTGTGATGCTGAAACAGGGTCTGTTGCCATAAATACGGCTCCAAATGCAAACCCTCCAATTAATAAATGATGCCAGAAAGGCGTATTCATTAATGCGTAAAATTTACTTGTTTCTGCAATCACACCTGAAGCTGCAACTTGATTAAAAATTAGTCCCATTGCTAAGGCTCCTAAAGAGGCACTTAACATGATTCTCCAACTTCCAATTTTTGTAAAGATTAAGAACAACGCTCCTAATACAATTAACAAGGTCGAAGTTTCTCCAACTGAACCAGGCATAAAACCCGCAAACATATCCCAAGTAGAATAGACTACTTCTTTACCTTGTGCTAAGCTACCTAAAACTGTTTCTCCAGAAATTGCATCTGGTTGACCAATGCTATCAACAGCACCAGTAACCCAAACTTTATCTCCAGACATCCACGTTGGATATGCAAAGAATAAAAATGCTCTAATAGTTAATGCTGGATTTAAGATATTCATTCCTGTTCCACCAAAAACTTCTTTTCCGATTACTACACCGAAAATTACAGCTACAGATAACATCCATAATGGAATATCTACAGGCACAATTAATGGAACTAACATTCCTGTTACCAAATACCCTTCTTCAACTTCGTGTCCTTTAATTACAGCGAAAATAAACTCAACTAAAAGTCCAACTCCGTAAGAAACGAGTACCAATGGTAAAATCTTAACTGCTCCAATAAAGAAATTTTCTAAATTCCAGAATTCTCCACTAAAGAAAGACATTCCAGAAGTAAAGTTTCCATTTACTGCAACGTTGTGTTGAAATCCTGCATTGAACATACCAAATATCAAACATGGCACTAAGGCCATAATTACAATATTCATGGTACGCTTTAAATCATCTGCCGCTTTTATATGAGTTCCTCCGTGAGTTGTCTCATTTGGCAAGTATAAAAAGGTATGGATTGCGTTAAACGCAGGTGCCATTTTGGTTCCTTTATATTTCTCTTTTAAATTATGTAAATTTTGTTTTAAGCCCATAATCTTATCCTAATTCTTCTCTCATTAAATCCAACCCTTCGCGAATAATCTTCTGATGCGGTTGTTTTGATACACAAATAAATTCTGTCAAAGCAAAATCTTCCGGAGCTATTTCATAAGCACCTAAAGCTTCCATTTCATCTAAATCTTTATACATACATGCTTTTAACAATTGCATTGGATAAATATCCAAAGGAAATACTTCTTCGTAAGCACCGGTTACAACAAATGCTCTGTGCTCTCCGTTTGTATTGGTATTTAAATCGTATTTTTTCTTTGGAGTCATCCAAGAAAAAGTGAACGCTCTAGAAGTAGACACCTTATCAAAAACTGGTTTATTCCACCCAAACAACTCATAATCATCTCCTTCTGGAATTGCCGTTATTTGGTTGTCGTAATATCCTAAATTACCATCTAAAGAAACCTGAGTTCCAGACAATACATTACCGCTAATAATCCTAGAATTATCTGCATTTAAGTTATCAGTAACGATACCTTTAATGATTGCCCCTGGATATGCTGTTACATATTTAGGCTTCGAAAACTGAGAGCCTGTTAAAGCGACTGTTCTTTTCACATTAAACTTACCAGTTAACAACAATTCTCCGATAACAACTAGGTCTTGAGCAGAAACTACCCAAACAACTTCTCCTTTATTTATCGGATTTACACTTGCTATTTGAGTACTCACATTCCCAATAGGATGTGGTCCAACTAAGTTGTGTATTTCAGCACCTTTAACCCCATTGAACGGAGATAAATTAGAACCTTTAGAAATAGAAACATGTACTTTACCATCAGTTAATTTACCCAATGCAGTAATTGCTTCTTGAATTTCAGCTTCTTTTCCTTTTAGCGCATAATCTAAATCTGCTGCTAACGGAGCACTATTATATCCTGAAATAAAAATTGCTTTTGGCGCTTGATTCGGGTTTGCAACAACATCATACGGACGTTGCTTTACAAATGGCCAACATCCTGAAGAAAGCAAGTGTGCTTTTACTTCTTCTGCTGACATTTTTGCCACCTCTTTTTTACCAAAATCTACAAACTCTTGAGAAGAATTTGCTTCAATTTTAATTTCTAATACTTTTCTTCTTTCACCACGAATAATTTCTACAATCTTACCACTAACTGGAGATGGAAATAAAACACGTTCATCACTTTTTGAATAAAAAAGTGTTTCTCCGGCTTTTACTTCAGCATCAACCTTAGCTATAACTTTAGGAATTATTCCGTGAAAATTCTCTGGCTTTATCACATAAACACCATCTACTGAAGTTTCAGATATGGTTTGTTCTGCTTCGCCAATAAGTTTGATATCCAAACCTTTCTTTATACGGATGTCTTTTGACATAGTAAATACGACTTTTAATTATCTTAAAAAAACACGCAAATTTAATTATTTTGAAAGTGTTCTTACATCAAAAACGTTTTTATATTAACCGCTTCACTTTATTTATACCAATTCTAAATAAATAACGCATTCACTTATTTTAGATTTAGTACGTTTGTAGTAAAGCAATTATTAGTTAAATCTTTTTTGAGGATTTTTTTTACATGAAAAAAACAGCACTTATTTGTTTAGCAATACTCTTGATTGATCTTGCATCTTACGCGCAAGAAAACATAAAAACGATTCAATTTAAACCTTTAGAAAAAGACAACTTCTCTTCAATTATTCCTTTAGGAACTGTACTAAAACTCTCTTTTGATGATTTAGAGGCGGACCAAAAAGAATACTCTTACAAGATAACACATATGGATTACGATTGGAAAAAGAGCGACATCTTCTCCAACGAGTACATTGAAGGTTTTCAAGAAAACAGCATAAACACCTACGAAAACTCATTCAACACTTTACAAAATTACACACATTACGAGGTTCAAATTCCAAATCAAAATACAAAAATCACCAAGAGCGGCAATTATGAAATAACTGTTTTAGACGAAAATCAAGACATTGTGTTCACTAGACGATTTACGCTGTACGAAAACAAAACTATAGTTGGAACTACTGTAAAGCGAGGAAGAAACTCATTTAGCAATAACCAACAACACACCGTTCAATTCACCATCAATTACAATGACAATGAAATTAAGAATCCCTCTCGAGACATTGAAATTGCCGTATTGCAAAACAACGATTGGAACACTGCAATCACCAAAATAAAACCACAGTTTTTCAAAAAAGGACAATTGATTTACAAGTACACAAACAAAGTAAATTTCTGGAGTGGCAATGAATATTTGAATTTTGACAGCAAACAGCTAAGAACAAGTACTATTAAAATAGCAAACACCGAAAAGAAAAACATCTATCACAGTTATTTATACACTGAAGATCGAAGAGATGAAAAACTCTACACACACAATCCTGATATCAATGGGCAATTTGTAATCAGAAATATTGAAGGTTTAAATCCAAATACAGAGGCAGATTATTCTTGGGTCTATTTTTCTTTATCAACCAAAGAGATTAAAAACAAACACGTTTTTGTGTACGGCGCCTTTAACAACTTCGCAACTTCTAACCAGAATAAAATGAAATACAATTCGGTAACTAACAATTACGAAGTTGCTATTTTACTAAAACAAGGGTTTTACAATTATACTTTTGTCACAAAAGACAGCAATAATTACATTGACAATCACGAACTGAATGGTTCATTTTATCAAACTGAAAATGAATACACTGTCTTGGTTTACTACAAAGCATTTGGACAATACTATTACCAAACTATTGGAATTGGGAGTGGGTCAATAAATAAATAGAAGTATAAAATTGCTGTTTTTACTGAAAGTCATTATATTTGAGTAGTAATTTCTACCATGACCATGGAACAAAAAGTAACAAACGGAATTAAAATATCTATCAAAACCAGATACAACGGTACCATTATCAAAGGCACCGATGAATTTCATACTTTTAGCTATTACATTACCATTGAAAACAATACCAAAGACCGTGTTCAATTACTTGAGCGTTATTGGGAAATTTCGGACGCTCTAAACAATAAAGAATTTGTAGAAGGAGAAGGAGTTGTTGGAGAGAAACCAATTATAGAACCCCAAGGATTTCACACGTATAAATCCAATTGCTTTTTGTTTGCTACCTACGGGTCTATGAAAGGTCATTTTACGATGATCAATTTAGACACTAACAAGAAATTTAAAGTAACCATACCAACTTTTCAATTAACTTGCACAGCATTACTTAACTAATGAAATTGAACCTAAGAAGAAAAAGCAAAAAACTTGCAAAAGTTGAAGCTTCTGAATGCCATAATTGTAAACATCCTTTTTTTGGAAACGAAAAATTTTGCCCTGAATGTGGACAAGCAAATAAAAACCCTAAAATTACTTTCGGGAGTTTTGTGCATGAAGTTTTTAATGGTTTTATTTCTTGGGACTCAAAATTCTGGACAACCTTTATTCCATTATTAATCAAACCAGGAAAAGTTTCTCGAGATTATATTGATGGCAAAAGACAACGCTATGCCAATCCATTTCGATTTTATTTAACCATTTCCGTACTCTTCTTTTTAATTCTTGGAGCCACAGAAAGCTATGATAAATTTGATCAATTTAGAAAAGGAAAAACAAATAAAACACCTACAATTAATGCACAAATTGATAGTCTAACCACTGAAATAAAAACAAGTCCTGAAAAATTCACAAGTAATTTCAATAAAGCTTTAAAGAATGTAGACTCTACAGACAGAGAGAAAATTCTAAAAGCAATTCCTGCTTTAAAAATCGACTCATTAAAGAACAATACATCAACAAGCGACAGCATACAAATTAGCTTTATTCCAGATTTCGCGAAGTTTTACGCATTTCAAAAAAAACACCCAAAAACAGAAATTGAAGACGCTTTAGACAGTTTAAATGTAGAACACAGTTTTTTCAATCGTTTTCTATACAGTAGAGTAAAAGCCTTTCATACAATGGCTGGAGACAATAATAAAAGGGAAGATTTCCAAAAACAAATGATTTCCTATACATCAATTTCATTGTTTGTTTTCTTACCGCTATTTACCTTGTTTTTAAAACTATTTTACATCCGAAGAAAATATACTTATGTAGAACATCTAGTCTTTGTTTTTCATACACAAACTGTATTCTTTCTACTTTCGATAATTTTTTACCTCATCTATTATTTTAAACCTAATGATTATATGACTGGTATATTTCTACTACTCTTTATCATTTATTTGTTTTTGGCTATGAGACGATTTTATCAGCAAGGGCGTTTTAAAACTTTTATAAAATTTGTTTTGATTAATTTCTCCTTCTTTGTTGTATCAACTCTAGGAGCTATGATTATCATGGCAATTACCTTTATCATGTATTAAACCAAACTTTGGTAATTCATAGATATCTTAGAAGAGTTTTTCTCAACAGAAGTAACACTCACGGTTTCTACATACCATCGTTTCATTTTGATTGAATTCTCTGGTGTTCCTATTTCTGAATTGTGATGAAATTTTAAGATGTTTTCTTGGGTGAGTTTTTTGTGATTTTTTAACCAATTTGTAAACCAAACTTTCCTAAGCTCTTTATCTTTTTGGTGGTACAAAGTTGAGGATGACCAAATTTTCGGCTCTTGTTCTAACTCCGTAAAGTGTTGTTGTTTTCCATCCCAAATCAATTCATAGGCTTTCAACTTGTCATTCCAATCTACCAACACAATGGTAAAAGGTTCAATTCCTACAAAATCAAAACCACTAATATAACTTTCAAAATCATTAGATTTTAAAATGGCTTTCACAATAATCCCTCTACTCATTTTATAAGAAGTTTCACGTTGGTAAGACTCAAACCCACCATTTAGCAAACAAACCAATCTATTTTTAGAGCTCAATCCAATCCAAGTTCCACCAGCTATGACATCTTTAGGATACCTCAACGAAACTCCATCTTCTATATACTCCTTAGGTTCAATTGTTTCTCGTGTCGGTTGCTCATCTCTATTAGAAGTCAAAATAAAATCGTTATTCCCTAAAGGCAAATAGGTTACCGTGCACATATTCTATCGATATTTGATAAATAAGACGTAAAAATCGTCATATTATTACTAAAAATAAACTTAACTTTGTGCTTCAAAATTAAATCTAATTTAACAAACAATATACTAAAATGGGAAGAGGTTTTTTTAAAGTTCCAGAAGCAGTAAATGAGCCCGTTAAAGGCTATGCTCCAGGATCACCAGAAAGAGAAGAGCTTTTAGCAACTTATAAAGCAATGTTTAACAGCAACATAGATGTGCCAATGCACATTAATGGTGAAGTGAGAACAGGAAACACCAAAAACATTACACCTCCACATGATCACAAACATGTTGTTGGACAATATCATGTAGCTGAAAAATCGCATGTAGACACTGCAATTACTACAGCACTAGCCGCTAGAGAAGCATGGTCTAACGTTAGTTGGATGGAAAGAGCTTCTATCTTCTTAAAGGCTGCTGAATTATTAGCAGGTCCTTATAGAGCAAGAATGAATGCTGCTACCATGATAGCACAATCTAAAAATGTCCACCAAGCAGAAATTGATGCAGCTTGTGAAATGATTGATTTTTTCCGTTTCAATGTGCAATACATGACAGATATCTTTAAAGATCAACCAGCATCTGCACCAGGAATATGGAACAGAGTTGAGTATAGACCATTAGAAGGATTTGTATACGCAATTACACCATTTAATTTTACTTCTATTGCTGCTAATTTAGTTGCTGCACCAGCTTTAATGGGGAATGTTGTTGTTTGGAAACCATCTGATCATCAAGCATATTCTGCACAAGTAATTGTAGACTTATTTAAAGAAGCAGGCTTACCTGATGGCGTAATAAACGTTGTCTATGGAGATCCTGTTATGATTACTGATACTGTATTGGCTTCTCCAGATTTCTCTGGATTACATTTTACAGGATCTACGCATGTTTTCAAAAACTTATGGAAACAAATTGGAAACAATATCCATAATTATAAAACATACCCAAGAATTGTTGGAGAAACTGGTGGAAAAGATTTCATCTGGGCGCACAATTCTGCAAACCCATTACAAGTTGCCACCGGAATTACAAGAGGTACTTTTGAATATCAAGGACAAAAATGTTCTGCGGCTTCAAGAGCTTTTATTCCTGCATCAATCTGGGAAGAAGTAAAAGGTCATTTAATTTCTCAAGCTAGTGAAATTAAAATGGGAACTCCTGAGGACCCATCAAACTATGTAAATGCAGTAATTCATGAAGGTTCTTTTGACAAAATTGCAAGTTTCTTAGATGCTGCTAAAACAGATGCAGATGCAGATGTTATTATTGGTGGTGGTCATGATAAATCTGTTGGATACTTTATTGAACCAACTGTTATTGTTGCAAAAGACCCGATGTACAAAACAATGTGTACTGAGTTATTCGGCCCTGTTATGACTATTTATGTATATGAAGATGCTGAATGGGAAGCTTCATTAAAATTAGTAGATGAATCTACAGAATATGCATTGACTGGAGCAATTTTCTCTACCGATAGATACATTGTCGAAAAAGCCTCTAAAGCATTAGAAAATGCTGCTGGTAACTTCTATATTAACGACAAACCAACTGGAGCTGTTGTTGGACAACAACCATTTGGAGGAGCAAGAGCTTCTGGAACAAATGACAAAGCAGGTTCTGCTCAAAACTTATTACGTTGGACCTCTGTTCGCTTAATTAAGGAAACATTTGTAACACCTACAGATTATAAATATTCTTATTTAGGATAATCTTATAAAATCATTTTACTTAAAAGCCTCATCTAATGGATGAGGCTTTTTTTGTTAACACAAAAATCCTATCATTTCTTTAACAGTATTGAATTTCAATATTTTGTATATTTAGCGTTATCAAAAAAATAACACACACAAACAATCAAAATAATGATTAAAAAAATTCTATTTATTGCTTTTGCAATCTCAATAGCAGCCTGCAACACAGGCAAAAAAGGAACCGATTTAAATGTCCCATTTGAAAAATTTGAACTAAAAAACGGACTTCAAGTTGTTCTACATATAGACAAATCAGATCCTGTCGTGGCAGTTGAGTTAATGGCTCATGTTGGCTCTGCCAGAGAAATTGCAGGGAGAACTGGTTTTGCCCATTTATTCGAACATTTATTATTCTTAGAATCAGAAAACCTAGGAAAAGGAGGATTGGACAAAATGAGTGCAAGAATTGGTGGCTCTGGTGCAAATGGCTCTACTTCTAGAGACAGAACAAACTATTTACAAACGGTACCAAATGATGCCTTAGAAAAAATGATTTGGGCGGAAGCAGACAAGCTAGGCTGGTTTATCAACACTGTAACTGACCAAGTTTTGGCAAAAGAAAAACAAGTAGTAAAAAACGAAAAAAGACAGAGTTACGACAATAGACCTTATGGCCACAATCAAGTAATTATCGACCGTAATTTATACCCAAAAGACCACCCATACAACTGGCAAGTAATTGGCTCTTTAGAAGATCTACAGAATGCCACTTTAGAAGATGTAAAAAATTTCTATAAGAAATGGTACACACCTAACAATTCAACATTGGTGTTATCTGGTGATTTTGATCCTAAACAAGCCAAAGAATGGGTACATAAATATTTTGATGAAATTCCAAGAGGTGAAGAAATCACTCCTCAGAAAAAGGAATCGGGTATTGTAACAGCATCTAAGTCCTTGTATTTTGAAGACAACTTTGCCAGGTTACCAATGCTAACGATTGCTTGGCCAACGGTTGAATTGTACCATAAAGACTCTTATACTTTAGATATTTTAACGCAGTATTTATCTCGTGGAAAAAACGCTCCTTTGAACCAAGTTTTAGTTGATGATTTAAAACTAACTTCCTCTACTAGTATGTGGAACTGGTCTTCTGAATTAGCTGGCCAAACACAATTAAGTATACGGGGCTTTAACAATGTTGACTTGAATAAAATCAATGATGGAATACACAACGCTTTTAAAAAGTTTGAAGAAAATGGAATTCCAGAAAAGGATTTAAACCGAATTAAAGCAGGACAAGAAACACAATTTTACAATAGCTTATCCAGCGCTATAGGTAAAGGGACTAATTTAGCTTCTTATAATACCTATGCCGGTGACCCAGGATTTATCAACAAAGAAATTGGATTAACATTAGCGATTACAAAAGAGGATGTAATGCGTGCTTACAACACTTATATTAAAGGAAAGAACTTTATCTCTACTAGTTTTGTGCCAAAAGGGATGGTAAAACTTGCCCTTAAAGGATCTACAGAAGCGATCATAAATGAAGAAAAAATAGTTCAAGGTGCAGAAGAAAAATTCGATTCAAAAACAGCTACAACTTACACAAAAACACCTTCTTCTTTTGATAGATCAACAGAACCTAAGTACGGTAAAGCACCAACCTTAAGTGTACCTAGTATTTATAATACAACGTTATCAAACGGGATTAAAGTGTACGGAATTGAAAACAGTGAAGTTCCTTTAGTACGTTTCAATCTGGTCATTGATGGAGGTCAGTTATTAGAAACAATGGACAAATTAGGTGTTGCAAACCTAACTGCTCGACTGATGAATAGAGGAACCAAAAAGAAGACCGTTGCTCAATTACAAGAAGCCATTCAAGAGTTAGGTGCTTCTATTCGAGTTTCAGCTTCTAAAGAGAACATTACTATTAGCGGTAATACATTGGCTAAAAACTATACAAAAACGCTAGCTTTAGTAGAAGAAATATTATTAGAACCACGTTGGGATACAACAGAATTTGAATTGATTAAAAAATCTGTAGTTGGTAATTTGCGCCAGCAAAAATCAAGTCCAACAGCAATCACTCAAAATGTCTACAATGAATTGATTTACGGGAAAGTCAACATTCTTTCGAAAAACACATTAGGAACAATTGCTTCAATGGACAACATTGTATTGGATGATTTAAAATCATTTTATTCAAATTATATTTCTCCATCTGTAACTAAAATGCATATTGTTGGCGATATTAATAGAGATAAAGTGTTTGTATCCTTAGAAAACATAAATTCTAAATGGGCTGCAAAAGAAGTAATAATTCCAGTGTATAAAACACCAAAAGCACCAAACAAACCAACAGTATATTTTTACGACGTTCCAAAAGCAAAACAATCGGTAATTAGTTTTGGAGCACCAGCTTTAGCTGTTACAGATAAAGATTATTACCCTGCAACTGTAATGAACTACATTCTTGGCGGTGGTGGCTTTGCGTCTCAATTAACACAAGAATTAAGAGAAGGAAAAGGGTATACCTACGGAATATCTTCTCGCTTTACAGGATCCAAAACTGCTGGACCATTCACAATATTCAGTAGAGTAAGAACTAATGTTACATTAGAATCTGCTCAATTGGTTAAAAAAATAATTACGGACTATCCAACCAATTTCTCTGAAAAAGATTTAGCAACAACAAAGGGTTTCTTAATTAAAAGTAATGCGAGACGTTTTGAAACGATGCAAGCAAAATTAAACATGTTACAAAATATGAGTAATTACAATTTAAGTGCCGATTACGTTAAAGACAGAGAGAAAATTGTGAATGAAATGAGCATTGACAAAATTCAAGAATTAGCTAAGAAATACATCAACCCAAATAAGATGATTTGGTTGTTTGTTGGTGACGCTGAAACACAATTAGATCGTTTAAATGAATTAGGTTTTGGTCAACCAATACTATTAAACAAAACCTCTGAAAAAGTAAAACTTTAATTCAATCTATAAAAACAAATTAACAATCTAAAATCCTCGGTCTGAGATTCATTTCGAGGGTTTTTAGTATCTTATAATATGAAAAAAATCAATTATATTCTTTTCGCTTTACTGATTTCAGTAAGCTTAAAAACGTCAGCACAATCAGATATATATGCACCAAAGGTTCAATCTTTAGACAGCACAATTAAAACATTGTACAGTGTAATTTCTGGCGAAAAAGGCCAAGCAAGAGATTGGAAATTGTTCAATTACTTGTTTAAGCCAGAAGCAAAACTAATTCCGACTGGAACCAACAAACAAGGAGTTCATGTTGCAAGATACATGTCTACTCAAGACTACATCAATACTTCTGGAAAATGGTTGGTCGACAACGGCTTTTTTGAAAAAGAAATTGCTCGTTCTGTACATAAATTCGGGAATATCGCACAGGTATTTACCACATATGAAGCGTATCGAAGTGAAACTGATGAGAAACCTTTTATGACCGGAATCAACAGTGTTCAAATGCTATACGATAATCACCGTTGGTGGATTGTAAACATTTATTGGCAACAAGCAAGTAAGAAAAACCCGATCCCAATGGAGTTTAAGGCAAAAAAATAAACTCGCTAGCATTAGAAGAACTAATAATTACTTCGATTCTCATCAGGAGAAAAAAATTGAGCACTTATCTTAAACTTATCATAAAGTAATCACAAAACTTAAATTACTAGATAAGTTTCCACTAAACTTGTTCCATAATTAAATAATTTTTCACAAAAAATCTCCTTTAATACATTTAATAAACATGAGTCTAAAAAACATTTTGATAGCTGCACTTTTTTTATTTACAATGAGCATAACACATGCACAGCACAAGGAAACTAATAATACCTTAGGCACTAATTACACATTCCTTTCAAAAACAACTAGAGAAACTCAACAACTACAAGTTTACCTTCCTGACAACTACACCAAAAATACCGCCGACAAATACCCCGTACTCTATGTACTTGATGGACAAAACTGGTTCTCTTCTGCTGTCTCATTAAGCAAGATATTTACTGGTAATGAAACGGCCTATAAATCTATGCCTGATTTTATTGTAGTTGGAATTACAACTAATTGGGAAAAGAGAAGAGAATTTTTCGGAGCTTCAAATAAAATAAAAGCAATCGACTTTATAGAAAATGAAGTAATCTCTTTTATAGATAAAAAATTTAGAACATCCAACGAAAGACTTCTTTTTGGATGGCAATTTGCTGGAGGATTTGTAATAAATACTCTTGCTGAAAAACCCAATCTTTTTAGCGGATATTTAGCTGCCACGCCTGTGTTTTATAATCCTTCGGTAATTAACAATTTGCTATCTAACTATGATGAACTAGAAAACTTCTTATACATTGCTGGAACAAAAGAAGAAGAAAACGACTGGGTTAAACCAACAATTGAACTATTAACAGAAAAAGCCCCTAAAAGCTTTGAATGGACTTATAAAGAAATAAGCGCTTATGGTGCCTTTGGCCACAGAATAAGCCCTATTGAAACAATAGCATATGGACTGAGAGCATATTTTTATGATTACCCTTTGTTAGAATTTAAAAATGTAAATGACTTTACCGAAAAAGGCGGGTTAAAATACGTCACAGATTTCTATAAGAAAAGAGCAAAAAGATATGGTTTCTCCGAAGATATGGGGTCATGGGGAAGATCTCTTTTAGTACGCCTTGCAGTTCGTGAAAATCACTTTGCTACATTCGAGTTACTAATGAACCAATTCAAAAAAACCAACTTTATTGAATCCTTAGGAAATTGGCAAATTGGATCATATGCAAAAGTTTATTTAGAAAATAATAAACCAAACGAGGCAATACAACTTTATAGCATAATTGAAAAGAAAAATCCTGAATCTCCTGGAGCGCTTAATGGCTTAGCAAAAGCTTATTTAGCAAAAGGTAACAGAAAAAAAGCAATTGAGTTTTTCAAAAAAGCTATTAAATATGCAAAAAAAAATAAAAACAGAAATTTGAATACCTACAAAACTGACTTAGAAAACGCTAAAAAAAAATAATTATTAACCTTTAAATTTCATTGCCAAATGCACCACTTTTTTGGTTTCAAAGAAATTTTCTTCAAAGTAGTTTGGTAAATCATATATCGTAGCAGATGTATATTTTGCCAACTCTTCAGATAAATCACCACCTTTTAAATATAAAATTCCATTCTTTAAAGGGTGATTTTGTTTTTTAGAAATTTTTCCTTTGGTCCAACCTACAAAAGTTTCCATTTGGGCTACTGCTCTACTTACAATAAAATCGTATTGGTCTTTTACCTCTTCAACTCTACCGTGCGTAGTTTTTACATTTTGCAAACCTAAACCTTCAGCAACCTCATTTACTACTTTTATCTTTTTCCCAATGCTGTCTACCAAATGAAATTGTGTCTCTGGAAATAATATTGCTAACGGAATCCCAGGAAATCCTCCACCAGTTCCAACGTCCATCACTTTAGAACCAGGCAAAAACTGCATTACCTTGGCTATACCTAATGAATGTAAGACGTGACGTAAGTATAACTCATCTATATCTTTACGTGAAACCACGTTTATTTTTAAGTTCCAATCTTGATACAATTCTTGCAACTTTGCAAATTGTGCAATTTGGGCTTCGGTTAAATCTGTAAAGTATTTCTGTATAATTTCCATAAACTGCTAATATTGTGCAAAAATAGTTAATTGTTTACAAACAATTCGCAACAAAAACTGACGTTTATCATATAAAGGAAAAACAAAAAGCATATTTTTGCCTCTTATTAAGAAACATATATGAAAACTATACAATTTTCAAGAATAGATAAAGCTAAATTTTTTAGGACGTTGAACAAACGTGTCAATTCTTATTTTAAAGAAAATGACATCAAAAGAACAGGAAACTGGAAACTTTATACAAAAGCAGTAATCATGTTCTCCATGTTCTTAGTTCCTTTTATTTTAATCTTAACCATCTCTATGCCACAATGGGTAATGGCCTTATTAATGGTTGTTACTGGAATAGGAATGGCTGGTGTTGGAATGAATGTTATGCATGATAGTAATCACGATTCTTTTTCTAGCAAAAAGTGGGTAAATAAATTAATGGGAAGTAGTATTTACATCTTAGCAGGAAATGTATACAATTGGAAAGTACAGCACAATGTATTACATCATACGTTTACCAATGTGAAAGATCATGATGAAGATATTGACGCAGGTAGAGTCATTCGTTTTTCTCAGCATTCTAAATGGTTTCCGATTCATAAGTTTCAAAAATTTTATTCAATATTTTTATACGGACTGTTAACAATTAACTGGGCAATAACAACAGATGTAAAACAAATGCACCGTTATTTAAAGCGTAAATTATCATACGGTAAGTTCCCAAATCCAAAAGTAGAGTGGACAAAATTGATTGTATCAAAAGTGATCTATTACGCATTGTGGATTGTCTTACCATTACTGGTATTAGATATTGCTTGGTGGAAAGTAGTCATCGGTTTTTTTGTGATGCATTATACAGCAGGGATGATTTTAAGTTTGGTTTTTCAATTGGCACATATTGTACCAAATACAACAATGCCCGTTCCTGATAAAGACGGTAATTTAGAACACACTTGGGCAGTACACCAATTATATACAACCTCAAATTTTGCACCTAGCAATTGGATTGTAAATTTTTATACAGGTGGATTAAATCACCAAGTAGAACATCATATGTTTCCACATATTTCTCATGTGCATTATGATAAATTAGCGAAGATTGTAAAAGACACGGCCAACGAATTCAATTTACCTTACAACGAATACCAAACAATGCGTAAAGCGGTTATTGAACACTTTAAGCATTTGGGCAACTTAGGAAAACAACCAGAATTAGCATAACAACAAACAACTATACACACAACCAAAAATCATGTCAAATTTATTATCAGACAGAATTAACAGCCTGCCCGTTTCACAAACGCTAGCAATGGCTGCAAAAGCAAGAGAATTAAAATTAGCAGGTAAAGACATTATCAGCCTAAGTTTGGGAGAACCCGATTTTAATACTCCAGATTTCATTAAAGATGCTGCTATTGAAGCCATCAATCAAGATTACAATTCGTACACACCAGTAGATGGTTATGTAGAATTAAAAGAGGCTATTTGTACGAAATTTAAGCGCGATAACAATCTTGACTATCAACCAAATCAAATAGTGGTCTCAACTGGAGCAAAACAATCTATTGCAAACATTGCACAGGTATTATTAAACCCGGGTGATGAAGTATTGTTACCAGCACCATATTGGGTAAGCTACTCTGCAATTGCTACTTTATGTGAAGCGAAGTTTGTTGAAATTCCATCTTCTATAGACAACGATTTCAAAATTACACCAGCGCAATTAGAAGCTGCAATTACACCAAAAACAAAAATGATCTTTTTCAATTCGCCTAACAATCCATGCGGAAGCATGTACAGCGAAGAAGAATACAGAGCATTGGCTGCTGTCTTAGAAAATCACCCTCAAATTTTCATATTATCTGATGAAATTTACGAACACATAAACTACGGAACAGAAACATTTAGTTTTGCAGCGATTGAGAGCATGAACGAAAGAACTATTACCGTAAACGGATTGGCAAAAGCTTTTGCCATGACAGGATGGAGAATAGGGTATATTGGCGCACCAGTATGGATTGCTAAAGCATGTAATAAAATGCAAGGACAGATTACTTCTGGAGCAAACTGTATTGCACAAAGAGCTGCAATTACTGCAGTTTTAGCACCTGTTTCTAAAATTAAATACATGGTAGATGAATTTAAAACCAGAAGAGATATGGTCTTAAGTTTATTAGGTGAAATTGAAGGTTTCAAATTAAATATTCCTGACGGAGCATTTTATGTATTCCCAGATATTTCTGCATTCTTTGGAAAAACAATCAAAGGGAAAACAATAGCCAACGCAGGTGATTTCTCTATGTTATTATTAGAAGAAGCAAACGTTGCAACCGTAACTGGTGAAGCTTTTGGCGCTCCAGATTGCATTAGAATGTCTTATGCTGCATCTGTAGAACAATTGCAAGAAGCAATCAGAAGAATTAAAGAAGTTCTAAGTTAGAAAATTAGACTCAACATAATTTTAAAAATCTCATTTATACTGATTTTATCAGTTCCTAAATGAGATTTTTTTATTTTCTACAAAAGGATAACTACCAAGACAATGGCAAAAAGTGATACTTGTAAAACAGTTCCTGCTTGACTTTGAAGTTTGTCATGACTGTTTAAAATAGAAGACTTAATACGAGATAAAGATTTTTTCTTCATTTCGCTAATACTTTGCTTAATTTCTTGTTTATAAACAGAAGTTAAAATTCCTCTTTCAATGACTCGTGGTTGTAATGATAATGGCATGGCTTTAAATGTTTTGGTTATATAAGAAAGACGAGAATCTCAGAAATATGTTACATTAGTAAAAAATAATCATCAATATAATTGTTCTAGCATCTAACAGAAAAGTCAATAGGACAAGGTTATTCGAATCATTTTTTTCACTTAAAAATAATTATCTTTTAAGGTGATTTTAACAAAGTACAACACCTTCAAACACCAGTCTAAACCTATAAAAAACCTGGGCTTTTTTTAAGCGACCAACACCTACACAATACACATAACCACCTCACACAATTGCTTTTACAAAAAAAAGCTTTATATTTAGAAACCTCTTTACCTAATAAATAAATTAACTATTTGGTGATTATTTATCAGAAACTAAGGGCTCTTTTCTCAAAGTTAAAATAGATTTCCACCTTCCAAAACTTTCGTTTCCATGAAGAAAATCACTTTTATACTTTCGTTTTTGCTATGTGTATTTTTCTACAGTCATTCCTTTTCTCAAATAACAGGCCCAGAAACCATCAACTTTGATACGTCTGACAACACCAGTTTAGGCTCTACAGCAACTGATGGAGAAGGAGGTGCTTATGATATAATTGGAATTATAATGAATATTACTGCAATCAATGCTACAGGAACAGCAACTGGAGCAAACCTAATTTATAATGCAAATGCTTTCGCCCCAGGTCTTGAAACAGGATTGTCAGTGGGTACCGATCCGGCTACTGCTGCCTGGAGAGGAGTTTCCATCAAGTCTAATGATGGAACTGAATTTGATTTTAACGGATTTGATTCATGGGAATTTTCATTTACAGGTGCCGTGACTTTAAATGTTCGAGGGTATAAGGATGGTGTGGCAACTGGCACAAGTGTTACAGTTATAAGCACTGCAGATGGAGATAGAAAAGAACATACTTCTATTGATTTTCCTGATTCTGATTTTGGTAATGTGGATGAAGTACGGATTATTGCTGCTACAGATTTTTATGGAACGATGAATGTGTTTTTATTCGGAGCAGCTGTTGGCGCATCAGATACAACTCCTCCAGTATTTGAAAACAGTACTCCAAGTCAATCTTCAGTGACTCAAACAGGACTTTCCTTAGCGGCGGATATAGATGAATCAGGAACCATTTATTATATTGTAGTTACAGATGAAGCAACAACTCCTTCATCAACAGAAGTTAAAGCTGGAACAGGAAATGGTGGATCTGGTCAAGTAGCAACTGGAAATGCCATCGTAAATTCTGGAGATTTTACCAATAACTTTAATGTTACGGGGTTAACACCAAATACCGCTTACGATGTATATGTGGTTGCTGAAGACGATGAAGGAGCGCCCAATTTACAGGCTAACCCAACAAAAATAGATGTAACAACACTGACTCAACCAACGGTAACATTATCTGTTAGTTCAAGTTCTATTGTAGAAGCTGCCGGTACTTCTACAATAACAGCTACTTTATCCGCTATATCTTCACAAAATGTAACAGTAAATTTATCTTATACTGGAACAGCTGTAAATGGCACAGATTATAATAATACTGCAAGTACAAGTATTACCATTACTGCTGGTCAAACCTCAGCGAATGCTGTAATTGGTATAACGGCTACTCAAGATGCAGATATTGAAGGTAATGAAACCGTTATTATTGATATTACTGGAGTAACCAATGGAACAGAAAACGGAGTTCAACAACAAACAATTACCATTCAAGATGATGATACACCGTCATTACCTTCAGTAACCACTACAGCAGCCACATTAATTACAACTACTGGTGCAACACTAAATGGGAATATAACCAATGACGGTGGAGGCGAAATCACCGAAAGAGGTTTTGTATATAGTATTACCGCTAGCGAAGCTAATCCTATCATTGGTAATGCTGGGGTTACTAATGTACTGATACTTCCAGCTGGAATTACTGGTGCATACAATGCTACTGCAGATGGGTTATCACTAGTTACTGAATATTCATTCAAAGCTTATGCTAAAAATGCTACTGGGATAACTTATGGAGCAGTACAAACTTTTACTACATTAAACCCAACATCCCCTACAATCACTTTCGCTAATATTAACAAGACATATGGTGACCCTGACTTCAATCTTGGAGCAACTTCAAATTCAAATGGAACAATCTCTTATAGTATTGTTGCGGGAGGAACTGGAAGTGCAAGCTTATCAGGAGCCAATAATAAAACTGTAACATTAGGAAATATAGGAACAATCACTATTAGAGCAACTCAAGCTGCTGATGGAATCTATAGCTCTGGAACAAAAGAAATTACACTAAGCATTTCTACAAAAGAAATTACGATTACAGCAGATGCAAAAGCGAAGATCTATGGTGAACCAGATCCAACACTTACCTATCAAATAACTTCAGGTAGTTTAGAAACAGGTGATACGTTCTCTGGTGCTTTAGATAGAATCGTTGGAGAAGATGTAGGAGGATATGAAATTGATGCAGGAACGGTTTCAGCTGGAAGTAATTATAACACCACTTTTGTTGTAGCTTATCTAACCATTTCTACAAAAACAATTACAGTTACAGCCGATTCTGGACAGAATAAAACCTATGGAGATACTGACCCAGGATCTTTTGGGTATGCAATCACTTCAGGGAGCTTAGTTTTCTCAGATATATTTTCAGGAGTTTTAGCAAGGGTAACTGGAGAAGATGCTCGTGATTATGCTATTAATCAAGGAACATTAACACTTGGAACTAATTACAATATTACTTTTGTAAGTGATAATTTCACAATTAATAAAGCAGCTTTAACAGCTACAGCAGATAACAAAACACGTAGCCAAGGGGTAGCAAATCCAACGCTAACTATTTCTTATAGTGGTTTTAAAAATTCAGAAGTATCAGCTGTAATAGATGTAGAACCAAGTATTTCAACAACAGCAGTTTTAGCTTCTCCAGAAGGAACATACCCAATAACACTTTCTGGAGGATCAGATAATAATTATAGTTTTACACTTGTAAATGGAACTTTAACAGTAAGTGCAGCCAATGCTTTACCAGATGCAGTAGATGATAGTGTAGCAACCGATACAGATTTAGGATTTGGTGAAGATGACGGGGCTAGAGCAATTACAGCAGATATTTTAGGAAATGATTCAGATCCAGATGCTACAGATAATTTAACTGTAACCACAATAGATCTAACAGGTACAGCAGGGCTTGTAACCTTAGTTGGAGGAGTTGTTAGCTATAATCCAAACGGAGCTTTTACAAGTTTAGCAGTAGGAGCTTCAGTAATTGATATTTTTACCTATACAATTTCAGATGGAAATGGAGGGACAGATACAGCAACTGTAAGTATTACTATAACTGGAGCAAATGATGCACCAGATGCAGTTGATGATAGTGTATCTACCGATGCAGATTTAGCATTTGGAGAAGATGATGGCGCTAGAGCAATTACAGCAGATATTTTAGGGAATGATTCAGATCCAGATGCTACAGATAATTTAACTGTAACCGCAATAGACTTAACAGGAACAACAGGACTTGTAACCTTACTTGGAGGAGTAGTTAGTTATGATCCAAACGGAGCTTTTGAAAGTTTAGCAGCTGGAGCATCGGCAGTAGATACTTTTACCTATACAATTTCAGATAGTCATAGTGACACAGATACAGCAACTGTAACCATTACTATAAATGGAGAAAATGATGTGCCAGATGCAGTTGATGATAGTGTAGCAACCGATGCAGATTTAGTATTTGGAGAAGATGATTGGGATAGATCAATTAATGCAGATATTTTAGGGAATGATACAGATCCAGATACTGGAAATGTTTTAACTGTTACTGCAATAGACCTAACAGGAACAATAGGACAGGTAACCTTGGTAGGAGGAGTTGTTAGTTATAATCCAAAAGGTTTTTTTGAAAGTTTATTACAAGGAGCAACTGCAACAGATTCTTTTACCTATACAGTTTCAGATGGAAATGGAGAAACAGATACAGCAACAGTTACCATAACTATAAATGGTGTTAATGATACTCCAACCGCTTTTGATGACCAAGCATCGGTTAATGAAGATGGAGAAAGTATTGTGATTAATGTATTATCAAATGATGCAGATATTGATGTAGGTGACATACTATCTCTTGACACTTTTACTGCACCAACAAGTGCGGGGAGACCCAACGCAAGTGGATTTGCATCAGTACCTGTTGGTACAAATAATATTGAATATGATCCTAGAACAGATTTTCAAGACTTAGCTGTAGGAGAGTCTGCAATTGTTATAATTCAATATACTATAGAAGACAATCATGGTTCTAAAGATACTGCTATTGTAACCATAACCATAAATGGAACAAATGATACACCAAATGCATTAGATGATAATGTATCAACAGATGTAGATTTAGCATTTGGAGAAGATGATGGGGATAGAGTAATTACAGCAGCTATTTTAGGGAACGATACAGATCCAGATACTGGAGATGTTTTAACTGTAACCGCAATAGATCTAACAGGAACAACAGGACTAGTAACTTTAGTAGGAGGAGTTGTTAGTTATAATCCAAACGGAGCTTTTGCAAGCTTAACACCTGGAACATCAGCAATTGATACTTTTACCTATACTATTAGTGATGGAAATGGAGGAACAGATACAGCAACTGTAAGTATAACTATAAATGGAGCAAATGATGCACCAGATGCTGTAGATGATAGTGTAGCAACCGACGCAGATTTAGCATTTGGAGAAGATGATGGAGCTAGAGTAATTACTGCAGATATTTTAGGAAATGATACAGATCTAAATGCAGGAGATGTTTTAATTATTTATGCAATTGATAATACAGGAACAAAAGGGCTAGTAACTATAGTTGGAGGAGTTGTTAGTTACAATCCAAACGGAGTTTTTGAAAGTTTAGCAGCTGGAGCATCAGCAATAGATACTTTTATTTATGCCATTGCTGATGGAAAAGGAGGAGTAGATTCGGCAACTGTAAGTATAACTATAAATGGAGCTAATGATGCACCAGATGCAGTTGATGATACTGTAGCAACCGACGCAGATTTATCATTTGGAAAAGATGACGGAGCTAGAGCAATAACAGCAGATATTTTAGGAAATGATACAGATCCAGATGCTGTCGATGTTTTAACTGTAACTTCAATAGATCTAACAGGAACAACAGGACTAGCAACTTTAGTAGGAGGAGTTGTTAGTTATGATCCAAATGGAGCTTTTGCAAGTTTAGCAGCTGGAGCATCAGCAATTGATATATTTACCTATACTATTAGTGATGGAAATGGAGGAACAGATACAGCTACCGTAAGTATTACTATAAATGGAGCTAATGATCCACCAGATGCAGTTGATGATAGTGTAGCAACCGACGCAGATTTAGCATTTGGAGAAGATGATAGGGGTAGAGTAATTACAGCAGATATCTTAGGAAATGATACAGATCCAAATGGAGGAGATGTTTTAACTGTTAGTGCAATTGATGTTACAGAGACAACAGGACTAGTTTCCTTAGTTGGAGGAGTTGTTAGTTATGATCCAAATGGAGCTTTTGAAAGTTTGGCAGATGGAGCATCAGTAATTGATACATTTACCTATACTATTAGTGATGGAAATGGAGGAACAGGTACAGCAACGGTAAGTATTACTATAAATGGAGCAAATGATGCACCAAATGCGGTTGATGATAGTGTAACAACCGACGCAGATTTGTCATTTGAAAAAAATGATGGAGCTAGAGTAATTACTGCAGATATTTTAGGAAATGATACAGATCCAGATACTGGAGGTATTTTAACTGTAACTGCAATAGATATTACAGGAACTTCAGGACTAGTAGTTATGATCCAAATGGAGCTTTTATAAGCTTAGTAGCTGGAGCATCAGCAATTGATACATTTACCTATACTATTAGTGATGGAAATGGAGGAACAAATACAGCAACCGTAAGTATAACTATTACTGTTGTTGATAAACCGACAGTAACAACAACAGTAGCCAGTTCTATATTAGCTACTTCTGCCACATTAGCTGGAAATGTAACTGCAGATGGAGGTGCTTCTGTAACTGAAAGAGGAGTTGTTTATTCAGTTACAGCAACCAATGCCGCCCCATTAATTAGTGGAACTGGAGTAACTAAAGAAACTAACGGAACAGGAACAGGAGTGTTCTCGGAGTCTATTACAAGCTTAACTCATAGCACTCAATATTCTTTTAAAGCATATGCTACTAATAGCGTTGGCACAAGTTATGGGGCAGTACAAACGTTTACAACTAGCGTCATAGCAAACCCTACAATTACATTTACAGACATTGATAAAACTTATGGAGATGCTAATTTTGATTTAACCGTAACTTCAAATTCGGGTGGAGCTATATCTTATAGTTCAAGCGATGCAAATATTGCATCTTTATCTGGGAATACAGTTACTATACGAAGATCAGGTACAGTTACTATTACAGCTTCACAAGTTGCTAATGGATCTTTTAGTTCAGGTGCTAAAGATATTACCTTAACCATAAACAAAGCAGTCTTAACTGTTACAGGAAATAACAAATCCAAAGTATATGGATCTGCCAACCCTTTTCTTACAGGTACTATTACTGGTTTTGTAAATAGTGAGAGTTTTGGTGTAATAAGCGCGTTTCCAGTGCTTTCGACAATAGCGACTACTGGCTCTCCAGTTGGAGAATATCCAATAACATCTACTGGAGGTACAGCTCAAAATTATACTTTTATAGACGGTGATGGGACATTAACTATTACCAAAAGGTCATTAACCGTTAGTGCAGATAATAAAGTACGTGGCGGTCTTAGAGAGGCAGAGATTGACCTAACATATACATATCATGGTTTTGTAAACGGAGACACTGAGTCAGATTTAGATGTACCTCCAATTATTTCTTCAACTGTAAATTATAATGTTCGTGATAAATATCCTATTACACTAACTGGAGGGTCTGATAATAATTATGAACTCATTCTTGTTAATGGAATATTTTCAATTGGATTTGCGCCTCAAGTTATTTCTTTTTGTGGGTTTGGTGCAGGTAGTGGTACAAATAATAAGTGGAACGCGAATTGCGGAGCAACTGCAGCTAAGGGACTAGCTACTTATAGGAATATTATTTCTGTACAAGTCTTTAACCGGTCGGGGAAACTAGTATTTAAAGACCAAGACTATCAAAATGACTGGGAAGGGGTTTCTAATCAACCAGGTTTTAGTAATACTAATTATGTACCTGAAGGTACTTATTTAACTATTGTAGACTTTGGAGATGGTGGCGGGCCTTTAAAAGGGTGGTTATATATAAAAAATTAAAAATTTACAGACAACATTATGAGAACATCTATTATCACAATTATAACAATTACTTTTTCTTTATTCATAAGTAAAGTAGCAGCACAACAAGATTCTAACTTTTCTTTGTATCATTTTAATATGAATTTATTAAATCCTGCGTATGCAGGAGCAGAAGCCAATGAAGGGCTTACGATGGCGTTCAGAAAGGAATTGTATGGGATTCCAGGGTCTCCAAAATCTATAAGTGCCACCTACTCTTGGCGTGCAAGAAAAAATTTAGGATTTGCTATTAATGTATATTCCGACAAATATTTCATTACAGATCGGGTTAATTTTTCTACAGATATTTCTTATCATATTCAATTAGCAGAAGAAAGCAAGCTGTATTTTGGATTGAAAGTTGGTGGAGGGTTTTTTAATATAAATTTCACCAAAATTACAACAGCAGTTCCAGATTCAAATTTTTCTGAAGACACCAATGTATTTAATATGCATCTTGGTTTTGGTCTTTATTTGACAAACGCTAAGTATTTTGTTTCACTATCTACACCTAATTTTATAAAAGAAAAAATAGGCGAGAATAATACGTCAGAAGGCACTAACTTTTACATAGGTGGTGGTTATCATTTAACGGTAAATGAAAACATTATTGTTACTCCAAGAGCTATGATGCGTGTATTGTCTAATTATGATAATACATTTGATATTGGTGCTTCCGTTGATCTCTACAAAAAGTTTACAATAGGAACTAATTATAGAACCCAAGAAATGTTTACACTCTATGCACTACTTAATGTGATAAATAATATTAAAATTGGTTTTTCATATGATACCGTCACATCTGATTTAGATAACTTTAATACTGATGGTTCATTTGATGTACTATTGAAATATAAATTTTAGAATACTGCGCTATAACAAAAACCACCAAATAAAGGTAATTGGTGGTTTTTTTACATAAAAGTTTGATTGTTATTACTCCAAGAGCCATGATGCGATTATTGTCTAATTATGATAACTCATTCGATATTGGTGCTTCAGTTGATCTCTACAAAAAATTTACATTAGGAGCGCATTATAGAACCGAAGAAATTGCTACATTCTATGCATTATTTAAAGTGATAGACAATGCCTCCATTGGTTTTCCCTACGATTTTACAACTTCGAAAATCAATCAAATAAACGACAATGGATCTATGGAGGTTCTGATCAAGTATCTGTTTTAAAGAGAAGTTATAAAAAATAAAAAAGCCACCACAAATGTGATGGCTTTTTTGTTAGAAAGGAACTTCTTCAACTTTCTTTAATTTTACTTTTTTTGATTTTTTTATCTTTTTTAAATACAAGAATTTTTCATCATAATCTATAATTGCTTTTCCTACTTCTAGAATATCAGCACCAATAATTCCTTGTACTTCTTTGGCATTGTGTTGGGTTAAAGCCGTATTTACATGAGATAAATCGAACAACACCAAATGGCTTTCATTGGTTTTCCAATTCCCAATTTTCAGACTGTTATTCTCAGATTTTTGAGTTTCCATATCTGTAGCACCTGCGCCAGCTGCTTTGGTTTCAGATTCTTCTGCGATTAAGTTAAAATGTTCTATTAAATCCAATCCAACACACGAATTAGAAGCTCCAGTATCTAAAATAAATCGACCTTTAACACCGTTTATTACTGCTTTCAACTCTAAATGATTTGTAGCAATTTTTTTAAGCTTTATTTTTATGTATTTCTTTTTTCTTAATAGTTTTTTAAGACTTGCCATTTAACTGTACTTTTGTTTCTGCTAAAATACATTTTTAATGATTACCGATACGCACACCCATTTATATTCAGATCAATTTGATGAAGACAGAACTGCAATGATGCAACGTGCAAAAGATGCAGGAGTATCTCGTTTTTTCATTCCGGCAATAGATAGTTCTTATACAGAGAGCATGTTAGATCTTGAAAAAGAATACCCAAACGATGTTTTTTTAATGATGGGCTTACACCCTACTTCTGTGAAAGCAAACTACAAAGAGGAGTTGGTTCTTGTTAAAGAATGGATTGATAAACGTGACTTTTACGCTATTGGGGAAATCGGAATTGATTTGTACTGGGACAAAAGTTTTTTAACCCAGCAACAAGAAGCTTTTAAAACTCAAATACAGTGGGCAAAAGAGAAAAAACTACCCATAGTAATACATTGTAGAGATGCATTTGATGAAATTTTTGAGGTCTTAGAATCTGAAAAAGGAGAAGATTTATTTGGAATTTTTCATTGTTTTACCGGGACATTAGAGCAAGCTAAAAAAGCAATTTCTTATAATATGAAATTAGGAATTGGCGGTGTTGCAACATTTAAAAACGGAAAGATTGACAAGTTTTTAAATGAAATAAACATCAAACATATTGTACTAGAAACGGATTCACCATACTTAGCGCCAACGCCATATAGAGGAAAAAGGAATGAAAGTTCGTACATTACTCAAGTTGTTGATAAATTGGTAAACATTTACGAGTTAACTTTTGATGAAATTGCCGAAATCACTACTCAAAACTCAAAAGATGTTTTTGGAATCTAACACTATAACATATTACAAAACACCCATCGGAACTGCAAAAATTGTTGGAGACAACAATGGAATTCAATCAATTTCTGTATTGGATGAAGACATTTCAAATGCAACAGAAGTTGACTTAGCAGATTGTATAAAAGAATGTATAGTTCAACTGGATGAATATTTTGCAGGAACAAGAATTGAATTTGATTTAAAACTAAATCCGCAAGGAACTACATTTCAACAAAGAGTATGGAAAGAATTGTTAAACATTCCTTTTAACAAAACAAGAACCTACTTAGAACAAAGCAAATCTTTAGGAGATGTAAAAGCAATTAGAGCTGTAGCATCAGCAAACGGGAAAAACCCTATTTGGATTGTAATTCCGTGTCATAGAGTAATTGGCTCTGATGGATCTTTAACAGGTTATGCTGGCGGAATTTGGCGTAAAAAATGGTTATTAGATCACGAAAACCCAGTGAAACAACAATCATTATTTTAAACTATTTTAGCATTTCATTCGTTAGTGTACTATGATTAAAAAGTTTCTTTTTTTCATTTGTCTCCTTTTTGGATTGTTTGCAAATGCGCAAATTTTATCTAAAGAATTTCGCACTAAAAAAATCACTCTTACAAAAGACAGCATACAATTTGATTCGGTTAACATAAACTCTCAACGTTTTAAGGTTTTAGATTCGAAAAACCAAACAATAAAACCGATCAATTACACCATAGATTTCCAAAAGGCCTTATTGGTTATTGATTCAAAACAGCACCAATCTATTACGATTCAATATTATGTTTTCCCTGATTTCGTCACCAAAACATATCAGCTGTATGATGACAAAATAATTGTTCCAAACACCAACAATATAAAGCAATTGTATAGTTTAACAACCAACAAAAAGAAAATTCAGAAGGTGTTATTTAATGGTTTAGAAACGAAAGGAAACATAACACGTGGCGTCACAATTGGTAACAATCAGAATTCTGTTGTAAATGCTTCATTAGACTTAAACATCTCAGGGAATTTATCAAAAGACATCACTTTACGAGCTAACATTTTTGACACGAATATACCATTACAAGAAAACGGATATTCACAAAACATAACAGATTTTGACAGGGTATTTATCGAGTTGAAGCATAAAGACTGGCGAGTTAAAGCAGGCGATTTAGACTTGACAAACAATGAAAGTTATTTTCTACAATTCTCAAAAAAAGTATCAGGGTTAGAAGTACAAGCTACACTCTCTGATAATGCGAAAATTTTAGCATCTGGAGCAATAGTAAGAGGTCGATTTACGAGTTTCCAATTTGTTGGTAGAGAAGGAAATCAAGGTCCTTATAAAATAATTGGTCAAAACAATGAATCTTTTCTGATTATTGTTGCAGGAAGTGACGCATTATACGCAAATGGTATTTTATTAAAACGTGGCGAGAATAACGATTATACGATAGATTATAATACTGCTGAAATAAGATTTAATACTACATACCCTATTACGAATGATTTACGTTTCCGTTTAGACTACCAATATTCAGATCGCAATTACACCCGTTTTGTCACCTATGAAAAAGCAAGTTACAAAGGAGAAAATTTTAGCATTAACGGGTATTTTTATAATGAAAACGATGCAAAAAATCAACCCATACAACAAGCATTAACAAACTCTCAGAAACAAATTTTAGCAAATGCAGGTAATGACACCTCCAAAATGGTTAGTGAAAGTGCTTATAAAGATGTCTATTCAGATAGTCGGATTTTGTATAAAAAAACAACTATAGGCTCGCTTGAAACTTTTGAATATTCGACAAATAAAGACGACGAGTTGTACAACGTAAACTTTACTTTTATTGGTTCAAACAAAGCAGATTACATATTAGACAAAACCATTGCAATTGGAAATATTTACAAATATGCTGGAGCAAACTTAGGTTCTTACAACCCTGTTGTTAAATTAATTGCTCCTTCAAAATCTCAAATAGTGGTTGTCAATTCAGCATTTAATCCAACTAAAAAAACAAGCCTTTTTGGTGAATTTGCCTATAGTAATCACGATTCAAATTTGTTTTCTTCCATAGACGATTCGCAAAACAAGGCATTCGCTTCAAAGCTGCGCTGGAACCAGATATTTATTGATGGGAAATGGCAATTTTCCTCTAAATTAGCTTACGAATTCTTACATGAAAACTTTTCTACAGAGCAATACTTCGAAAATGTAGAGTTTAAACGAGACTGGAATTTAATAAATCCACTAGGAAACAGGCAACAAGTGAATGCTCGTTTTACGCTGAAAAAGAAAGAAAATAATTACTATACATATCAATTCAACTTATTAGAATACGCTGACAACTACAATGGTATTCGTCATGATTTCAAAAGTAAAACTCAACTAAAAAGCACACAATTCTCAACAGTAATTAGCTTACTAAACAGTAGTTCTTCAATCGAAGAGAATACTTTCCTAAAAGGAAAAGCAAAAATCGAACATTCATTGGCCAATAAATGGATTGGTGGTTTTATCAATTTAGAAACCAACAAGAGAAAAGAAAAAGACACGCAGTTATTTACCAAGTTAAGTCAACAATTTAAAGAGTATGAAACCTATTTTGGTTTTGGAGACAGCACAAAAGTTTACACAAAACTAGGCTTTAACTACAGAGTAAATGACAGCATCAAAAACAATGTGTTTACGCAAACCAATGCTCGCAAAACTTTTTACATCAACAGCAAAATAATTCAAAACAAAAATACCAACTTAGCTGTTTATGCAAATTATAAAACCTCGAAAAACACCTTTAAAGCTGATGTAAAATCGCTAAACGCAAAAGTGCAATTTTCACAGAAATTGTTTGACAATTTTATTAGTTTACAAACCATTTACGAAACCTCATCTGCCAATATACCTAGACAAGATTACGTTTATATCAAAACAGAAGCTGGACAAGGATTTTACACTTGGATTGATTATAATAATGATGGTATTAAAGACTTTAATGAGTTTGAAATTGCTATTTATAAAGACCAGGCAGAGTATTTAAGAGTTGCCCTACCAAACTTAAACTTCATCGATTCCCAACGAGCAAAATGGACACAATCTATGGTACTTAATCTATCACAATGGGCAACGAAAAAAGGGCTCAAAAAAAGTCTTTCTCATTATTACAATCAAACAAATTTTTTAATAGACAACCAACAAAAAAGAAACGCTAATGATTTTAATTTAAATCCGTTCAACATCAATGAAAGTGATTTATTAGGATTAAATTTTAGTTTTAGAAACAGCTTATACTTTAATAAGAGTTTGCAAAAATACAGTTGGATATACACTTATGGGAAGTCAAAAAACAAACAATTGTACAGCATCGGAAAGCAAGAAAACAACACTATTTTACATCAAATAGAGTTCTTGCATAAACTAACAAAGTTTTGGGTATTTGACTTCAAGGCAAACTCTTCTAAAGAGCACTTAATTACGGAGAACTTCACCAATCAAAACTATGAAATAACCGGAAAAGAAATTTCTCCCAAATTCACTTATAAATACAATAAAGACCATCATTTGTCTTTCTTTTATCGCTTCAAAAACAAAAAGAACACTGTTTTAAATCTAGAGAGGTTAAAACAACAAAACTTAGGGATTTCTTACAATCGAGTTTTTAAGAAATCGAATCTTTTTGCGACAGAAATCAACCTTTTCTCTAACGATTTTACTGGCAATCAGAATAGTCCCGTTGCTTACCAAATGCTAGAAGGGCTACAACCAGGGAAAAACTACACTTGGAGTATCATTTATCAGCAAAAAATAAATTCTTTTTTGAATCTTAATTTCAATTACTTAGGTCGAAAAAGCAAAAATTCTCCAACAATTCACAATGGTTCAATTCAATTAAAAGCCAGCTTTTAATTCTTAAAAATTAGAAGAAACACAAATTAGGTTCGCAGTTTTTTTTAGTGGTGTTTTTACAAAATTTAGAGTAAATTTGCTCTTTAGCATAATTGTTGCTAGTAAAATGCGTTATACATAAAACATTAATACAAAAATTAAAAACACATGAAAAAGCTTTTCTTAGTAGTGGCAATCTTAACAGCTTCGTTTACACAAGCACAGCAAGAATTAAAACTAGATATTTTTGATGCTTTGGCGTTGAAAACTATTGAAATAACTTACGAGCATTATTTAAACGATCAATCTTCTGTTGGAATTTCTGGATTTATAAATTTCGAGAAAAATAGCGCAGATTTCAGATACAATGAAAAAAGAGCAATTACACCATTTTTTCGCCATTACTTTACGACAGATAGCCAATGGAATTTCTTTGGTGAAGGTTTCTTTAGTTTCAACTTTGGAGAAAAGGAAATAGAAATAACTGGTGCTCCAAATACCTATGAAGATTATACCGATGGTGCTTTAGGAGTTGCTATTGGAACAAAATATATTTCTGAACAAGGTTTAACTATTGACATCTATGGAGGTGCAGGGCGTAATTTATTTAGCGATAACTCGCCAGTAATTGTCCCAAGGATTGGAGTAAATGTTGGTTGGAGATTCTAAGAACAACTTCTACCTAAAGACAAAACAATATAAAATTAAAAACCTCATCAATAGATGAGGTTTTTTTATGCTTCAAATTTATTTTTTATCTAGAAATATCTACAACTTCAAACTTCATAATTCCGTTAGGAACCTGAATTTCTGCAATTTCTCCAACTGTTTTCCCTAACAATCCTTTTCCTATTGGAGAGTTTACAGATAGTTTTCCATTTCTCACATCAGATTCAGAATCTGCAACCAATGTATATGTGAATTCCATTCCGTTTGTCGTATTTTTCAACTTTACAACTGAATGAATCAATATTTTTGACATGTCTAATTGCGATTCATCAAGAATTCTCGCACTAGAAATTACATTTTTTAATTTCGCTATCTTAAATTCTAAATGAGATTGCTCTTCTTTAGCTGCATGATATTCTGCATTCTCACTCAAATCGCCTTTATCTCTAGCGTCTGCAATTTCTTGCGTAACTCTAGGTCTTTCAACCTGTTCTAGCTGATGTAATTCGTCTTTTAACTTCTTTAACCCTTCTACCGAATAATAAGATACTTCGCTCATGTTCCTAATTTTATAAAATACAAAATCCCATTACCGTTTTATCAGAATGAGATTCACACACAAATGTACAAAATATTTGTAACTTGCAAACGTTTAAAACAAAACCCTCATTTCTAATGAAAAAAATACTTTTTTCTATTCTTACCGTTTTTCTATTGTCAGCCTGCACTACAAATACCGTTAACAATGATATTTTGCCTGTTGTACAAGTAAACACAACAATCGATTTAAGCTTACCTCAATTTAATAACTTGCAAGTTCCAGGTGGATGGGCTGAGGTAAATGGAGGCTTAAAAGGCATTATTATTTACAATATAAACGGCGATCAATTTAAGGCTTTTGAACGTGCTGCTCCACATTTACAAATTAGTGATTGCAGTCAAATGATTGTAGAAAATAACATTAGACTTAAATGTCCTTGTGACGACAGTGAATTTAATCTTTTAAATGGAGCTCCGTTAACAGAAGGTATAAAACATTCTGCAAGAGAATATTTTGTCAACAACTTAAATGGTGTCGTTTTACGAATCACCAATTTTTAGTAGTTCAAAATCAAATAGATTCTTATTTTTGCAAGCACAACACACAACTAAAAACTTACAGTGAAAAACTATTTTTCTTCCGATTTTAAATTAGGCGTTCTCGGTGGCGGTCAATTAGGAAGAATGCTACTTACCGAAACTCAAAAATACGATATTTACACTGCCATTTTAGATGCTTCCACTGAAGCTCCATGTGCACAAATCTGTAATGAATTTCACATTGGAAACTTATTAGATTTTGATGCCGTTTACAACTTTGGAAAACTCGTAGATGTTTTAACCATAGAAATTGAACATGTAAATATTGATGCTTTGTATCAATTGGAAAAAGAAGGATTGAAAATTTACCCACAACCTGCGGTTATTGAAATCATTCAACACAAAGGAAAACAAAAAGATTTCTTTGTAAAAAACACCATTCCGACTTCTCCTCACAAACGTTTTTTAAACAAAGAAGCATTGCTATCTTATTGCAAAGACTATACCGTTGAATTGCCATTTGTTTGGAAATCTGCGCAGTTTGGATATGATGGAACTGGTGTAAAAGTAGTTCGTACAACAGATGATATTCAACAATTAGCAGATACCGATTGTATTATTGAAGAGTTGATTCCGTTTAAAAACGAATTGGCTGTAATTGTAGCTAGAAATGCATCAGGAGAAATCAAAACCTACCCTGTAGTTGAAATGGAATTTCATCCAGAAGCAAATCAAGTAGAATATGTTATTTGCCCAGCTAGAATAGACGAAGCTGTTGCCGTAAAAGCAAGAGAAATTGCATTAAAAGTTGCTGAATCATTTGAACATGTTGGCTTATTAGCCGTAGAAATGTTTCAAACAGAAGATGACACCATTTTAATTAATGAAGTTGCTCCAAGAACTCACAATTCTGGTCATTATAGTATTGAGGCAAGTTACACCAATCAGTTTGAACAACATTTAAGAACTGTATTAAACCTTCCGTTAGGTAATACCGATAGTAAGGTTGCCGGAATTATGGTGAACTTAGTTGGTGAAGAAGGATTTACAGGTGATGTTGTATATGAAAACATTGATAAAGTATTGCAGATTGATGGAGTTACACCTCATTTATATGGAAAGAAAACAACAAAACCTTTTCGTAAAATGGGACATGTAACTATTGTTGATAAAGATATTGACAAAGCCCGGGAAACAGCTCAAAAAGTTAAAGAAACAATTAGAGTAATAAGCAAATAACCCCTCGACTCAAATCGAGATGACAAAATAGAAATAAGATGGTAGGAATTATTATGGGAAGCGATTCAGATCTTCCAATCATGCAGGAAGCAATTGACGTTTTAGAAAGTTTTGATATTCAAATTGAAGTAGATATCGTTTCTGCACATAGAACGCCAGAAAAATTAGTTGAGTATTCTAAAAATGCACATACTCGTGGCATTAAAGTAATTATTGCTGGTGCAGGTGGTGCTGCCCATTTACCAGGAATGGTAGCTTCTATGAGTCCATTGCCAATAATTGGTGTTCCTGTAAAAAGCAGAAACTCAATTGATGGTTGGGATTCTATTTTATCTATTCTGCAAATGCCTGGAGGAGTTCCTGTTGCTACTGTTGCTTTAGATGGCGCAAAAAATGCAGGAATTTTAGCAGCTCAAATTATTGGTGCATCTGATAAATGTGTACTAGATAAAATTATTGCATATAAAGAAGGTTTGAAGTTAAAGGTTGAGAAAGCCTCTGAAAGAATAAGAAAATAAATGGATATAAACTTCTTATAAGTATTTAAAAATAATCATCATTTATTCATGATGATTATTTTTTTACTCATGCGTCTATTTGAATCTAGTTCAACTACCACAATATAGATACCTGACTTTAGCTTTGATATATTTCTAGGTTCCTTTGCACCATACATATCTACCTCTCTCCCTAAAATACTTACTAATTTCACGCTCTCTATCTGTTCTAGTGTATTTTTTAATTGAACCACTAACTCCTTGTTTACATTCACATAAGCCATTAATTTACGCTCCTGTATTATTTGATCATCTATCTTCAACGTTTGAGGATCTTTAGTATAATGCACTTTAAATCGTGTATTGTTTTCACCAATATCATCTACTATAAAAGTATATGTTTCTTTCCTCAAATCAATAACTCTATTTTCTTTAGTATCTTTCAAAAAAATATAATAATCCGGGTCAATATGTTCCTCACTAATTTCTATGGTATAGGTACCTATTTTATCAACAACAAATCCCAAAGATATTACCTCTTCAATTGTTGTCAATTCAGGAAGCCCTTGTATGGTTGCTTTTTTCTGGTTTCCGACTAAAGAATAGAACCCTAATTTTGTATTTGTCACGTCGAAAGGGCCATCATATAAATTGTCAAATTCAAAAGTAGCCCCATTTAAAAAACCTACTAAGATTGAATTTATTTCATTTTCTCTTCGAAGTAAAAACCATGAACGCCCATTTTTCTTATCACTGTTTTTCTTTGATTTTCCTTTAAAAAATTGATTGTTATCTCCTACTATCTGATGTGTGGTTTTAAAGGATAAAGTACCTGCACTTGTTGTTCTTACAAAAAACCCTTGCCCTACCCCAATTTTCCCCGTTGCGGTATTTGTACCTCCGCCAGTTAGGTTATATTGTTTATAGTCTGAAACTAAGTTATCCCCTATTTCTGCAGTGCTTTGATCCCAATAATAAATAGTTCCTTCTAGCACTCCCGAATTATCTGTATCTGTTATTATTAAATCCCAGTCAATTGCTGAAGCATATGGATTCCCAACTAAATTATCACCTTCTGTTGACCATACATTAGTAGGATCTGTACTTTCTACATTCGAATTAAAATAGACGTTTATAGAAATATCACTTTCATTAATTAATCCACTAAAAGAAGCTGAAAAATTACCAGAACTTTCAGATCGAATTGCATATCCAATACCAGGAATCATATTTGCACCTGCATTAGAAACCCAATCGGCATTAGAAACACTTGAATTGAAACAATATATTACAGGGTTTGATGGGAAAAATGAGCTTGGATCTGAATCAGACTCAACAATTGGAGAACTCCAATAGGAATAAAAATAAGGATTTGAATAATTAGGAGAATTTCTTTGAATAATAAAAGTACCTGAACCTGTTACTGGTACAGAACAAGAGTTATAAATTAGAGAGCCACCATCTTCTACCCTAATTGTTCCGTTATTCTCAAGACCGTAATACACATTTAAAGTTCCGCCATCTTTCACAATAACTTCCGCACCCGCATCAACAGTCAACCTCCCAATTCTGGCTTCAGAAGTAATTTCAGGAGTATTCCCTCCACTATTAATAATAACCGTTTGTATTTTATTTACATCTGGTGCTGTAGTTGTCCAATTTCCAGAAGTTGTATAGGATACAGAAGCAGCTCCAGTCCATTCATAGCTATCATCGCTATCTACTGCTATTGCAGTTGCAGAAATACTAGCCCCATTATTAGGAATATAATGAATTTCATCTCCTTCTTGATACGCGACCAAATCGGTTCCAGTTGTTAAAAAAACAGATTTATTGGTTGCTACTTCTGTTTGAGTTCGCGCAACATTCCATATTCTTAACAGAGAAATACTTCCAGAAAAATTATTATCAGCATTGTCTTGTGAAGTAAATGTATGGTTATAGGTTTCCGAAGTAGATCCACCAACTGAACTTGATGTCCAATTACTCACTAACGTAGATGGGTATCGCATACCTCCTCCGTTTCTTCCAAGACTAATATCCCCTGTATGAACATTTACTTGTAGTCCATCTTGATCATCTTTTTCGATTCCGTTTATGTACCATTTAAATGTATCGGCATTTTCTAATGTTAATGCTACATGTTGCCAAGTATCTACTTCAATATCACCAGTAGCTGTTCTAAAAAAGCGTCTATCAGAACTAGTTTGCGCATTTGCTCTATACCCACCACAATACAATCTTCCATCTTCAATAAAAAAAAGCAATGTGTTTACTTGAGCCCCTTCTTCATACAATACTTGTCTTGTTGTAATATCTGACGTTTTAAACCAAAACTCAATGGTTCTATCTTCTGTGTTTTGTAAATTAATTGCATTTGTATTTGGCACAGTTATGTAATCATCACTCCCATTTAAAGTAAAACCTGAAGAGCATGGTATTTGTGCATACAAAAAGCTTGAACAGCTTATTAGAAAAATAAATAAATACTTTTTTAGCATCTTGATATTCTTTAGCTTTTCAAATTTATTGTTCTTTTAATCGAGAAGAACAGTATTCTAGTCCAAACAACAAATACCATCGATTAAACAAAAATATGTGTCGGTAAAGCATTTTCTCTATTTTTAACAATGAGATGTCTTTTAGTAATTATTTACAATTATATTTGCCTTTATTACAACGCAAAACAAAATGAATCCATTACTTCAAGATTTCAATACTGCTCCTTTTTCAAAAATTAGTGTAGAAGATTATAAGCCTGCTATAAAAACTGAAATTGAAAACACAAAAAAAGAGATTGAGTTGATTGCAACAGCAACCACTACTCCAACCTTCGAAAACACAACCGTTGCCTTAGACTTTACAGGTCAAAAACTAGGTAGAATCACAAGTATCTTTTTCAACTTAAACTCGGCAGAAACTTCTGATGAGATTCAGAAAATAGCCAAAGATATTTCTCCTTGGTTGAGCGAATTTAGAAATGACATTACTTTAAACGAACAATTATTTAAAAGAGTAAAAACTGTTTACAATAAAAGAAACACATTAGAATTATCTTTAGAGCAATCGATGTTACTTGACAAACAGTACAAAGGTTTTTCAAGAAACGGTGCCAATTTAAAAGACAGCGAAAAGACTGAACTTCGTAAAATTGATGCAGAGTTGTCAAAATTATCATTACAATTTGGCGAAAATGTATTGGCAGAAACCAACGCCTTTGAAATGCATATCACCAGCGAAGATGATTTAGCAGGATTGCCAGAAAGCGAAAAAGAAGCTGCAAAAGAAATAGCTAAGTCAAAAGCAAAAGATGGGTGGGTTTTTACGCTAGATTACCCAAGCTACATACCATTTATGACCTATGCAAAAAACAGAGAGTTGCGTAAAAAACTAGCAATTTCAGCAGGTAAAAAAGCATTTCAAAATAATGAATTCAACAATGAACAAATTGTTTTAGATATTGTAAAATTACGTCATCAAAGAGCAAATTTATTAGGATATCAGACACATGCACATTTTGTTTTAGAAGAACGCATGGCAGAAACTCCAGAAAAAGTGATTTCTTTCTCAAATGATTTGTTGCAAAAAGCAAAACCCGCAGCTAAAAAAGAATTTGATGAATTAGAAGCCTATGCTAAAAATTTAGATGGGATTGATCAATTGCAAAAATGGGACGGTGCTTATTATGCAGAAAAGTTAAAAAAGGAACGTTTTAATTTAGATCAAGAATTACTAAAACCATATTTCAAATTAGAAAATGTAATTGAGGGTGTTTTTACCATCGCAACCAAACTATACGACTTACAGTTTGAAGAAGTTTTTGACATTGAAAAATATCATGAAGATGTAAAAACATACAATGTAGCCGATACAAATGGTAATTTTATTGCCGTTTTTTATGCTGATTTCCATCCTAGACCAGGAAAAAGAAATGGTGCATGGATGACTTCTTACAAGCCACAACAAATAAAAGACGGTGTAAATGATAGACCTCATATTTCTATTGTCTGTAATTTCACCAAACCTACAGAAACGAAACCTTCATTATTAACTTTTAATGAAGTAACGACATTATTTCATGAGTTTGGACATGCCTTACATGGCATGTTGGCAAATACAACTTACAATAGTTTATCTGGAACTTCTGTTTCTTGGGATTTTGTAGAGTTACCAAGTCAGGTTTTAGAAAACTGGTGTTACGAAAAAGAAGCATTAGAACTATTTGCTAAACATTATGAAACTGGTGAGATAATCCCGATGAAATATGTTGCAAAAATCAAAGAGTCAGCAAGTTTTCATGAAGGCATGCAAACCTTACGTCAATTGAGTTTTGGCTTGTTAGATATGCAATGGCACGGAGGTAAATCTCCAGAAAAAATCACTTCCGTAAAAGAATTTGAAACCGTGGCTTTTACTGATACAAAATTATATCCAGATGTTAAAGAAAACTGTATGAGTACTGCTTTTTCTCATATCTTTCAAGGAGGGTATTCTGCTGGATATTATTCTTATAAATGGGCAGAAGTGTTAGATGCAGATGCTTTTGAATATTTTTTAGAAAAAGGGATTTTCAATAAAGAAGTCGCTACAAAATTCAAAGAAAACGTATTATCTAAAGGAGGAACAGAGAAACCAATGGAGCTATACAAGCGTTTTAGAGGCAAAGAACCCAAACCCGATGCATTGTTAAAACGTGCTGGGTTGTTATAAAACACAAAAGGTCTTTAGAAACATTTCTAAAGACCTTTTATTTTGCATTTAATTGCAAAAACTAATTATCTTTATCAACAAAAATTCGCGAATGAAAAAGCTTCTTGTATTTATATTTTTATCTACTGTATCAAACTCGTACTCCCAATTCTATTTAAAGGGAAAAGTAACCTCAACAACTAGCGAAATTCTTGAAGGAGCTTCTGTCTATTTAAACAATACAACAATTGGCACAACCACCAATAGTAAAGGTGAATTCGAATTAAAAATTAAAGAAGGCAACCATGACTTGGTTGTCTCTTTTATTGGATATCAAACAACGCAGATCCGTATTGACACTAAGCGTAAAAATGTTTTTCTAAATTTCAAACTAAAGGTAGACACCAATGTTCTAAATGAAGTTGTACTTAAAAAAACCGTTTATGATGCTGATTGGAAATACAATTTGTCTCGCTTTAAAAAATCTTTTCTTGGAAGAACTTTATCTGCTAAAACCTGTCAAATATTAAACCCAAAAGTATTACATTTTGATTTCGATGTTAAGACAAACACTCTAACAGCTGAAGCAAATGAACCATTAAAAATTAAACACAAAGGACTTGGGTATTTAATTACGTACGATTTAGTAAGTTTTTCTATAGAAGGTAAATTGTTGTCCTATTTGGGTTATACTAAATACAATAATTTAAAAGCGGGTAAGAGAAAGCAAAAACATTGGTATAAAAATAGACTCAAAGCTTTTAATGGCTCTCGAATGCATTTTGTAAGAACCTTACGATCTCAAAAACTAACTAAAGAAGGATTTGTTGTCAATCAATTCAAAAGGGTTCCAAACCCCAATAGGCCAACAGAAAAACAAATAAGAAGTGCTAGGGAATTAGTAAAACTCTATGGAGAAAACCTTAGTTTTAGCGATAAAACATCAGACCCTAAAACATCTTTAGACTCTGCAATGGTTGTTTTAAGAAAAGTGGGACTACCTAAATATATTGATTATTTATACAAAAAAAAAGTACCCTATTCTGATATGATCTTTCAAAAGAACGGGCAAGTTCATCTCAATTTTAAAAATTATTTATCGATTACTTATTTAAAAGAAGTAGAAGAATCAAACTATTTAATAGGCATGTTTGGTAAACGTAAAAAAGCTTCAGGCGTTCAAACTTCGGCAATAACTTTATTAACAAAAACGGCTATTTTAGATTCTTCTGGGGCTATTATTAATCCTTTAGATGTTTTTTCTGAAGGCTATTGGAGTTATGAGCAATTTGCAGACCTACTACCTTTAGATTATCACCCAATAAAAGACTAAAACTCAGAAGTTATTTCTATTTTTATCAAAAAAAAATGCACTCAAAGCTCAAACAACTCCTTCTAATTTCTCTTATATTTCTTTCTGCATCTTCTTATGCTGATCAAGTCATTAAAGGATTTGTTGTTTATCAAGACAGAACTTCTGCCACCAATGTTGCTGTTTACATTAATTACTCAACTACACATACACGTACTAATAAAGATGGATATTTTGAACTAAACGTAAACGAAGGCTATCATGATTTAATAGTTTCATCTATTGGTTACGAAACGATAATTTATAAAATGAAAGTTGCAGAATACAATTCGGCGCTCACATTTATTTTAGTAAAAAAGCAAGTTTTGAATTTCTCAAAGACTGAAAGTGAAGATGTTTGGAAGCATCATTTAAAAATATTTAACGAAGCTTTTATTGGTAAAACGGCCATGGCTCAAGGATGTACAATAACCAACCCAAAGACATTGTCTTTTACATTCAATCCCTCTAAAGGAGAACTTACAGCCATCAGTAAAGCACCTTTATTAATCGAAAATAAAAGTCTTGGTTATTTAATTTCCTATGATTTAAAAGAATTCACTTCTTCTATTATTAGCCTTTCATATGATGGATATGTGCATTACAAAAAATTAAAAGGAAATCCACCACAAGAAAAACGATGGATAGAGAATAGAGAACTGGCATACAAAGGCTCTAGAACACACTTTATCAGATCGTTAATCAATAAGAACCTAGAAGAACAAGGTTTTTTCGTACACCAATTCAACCGATTCCCAAATCCTAACTCGCCTAAAAAAAGCGAAATTCAGAAAGCCAGAGAGACAGTTGTTAAAAATTACAATTACCAAGAATTTGACTCAATAATAAAGCCGACAAAAAAAGCAATAGATTCGGCTCGATCTGTCCTTAGAAAACTATCATTGCCTAAATACTCTGAAGTTGTTTACAATAAAAAACCTTCGTATAATGAAATGCTTCTACATAAAAATAATGATTACTATATTAAATTTGATGGTTATTTAAAAATAATATACACCAGAGAAAGAGAAGAAAAAAGGTACTTACAATCCCATTTTGTAAAATCTATTAGAGAAGCTGGCTATCAAATCACAAATTTAGATTTACTAAGTTCTTCAATACTTATAGATAGTTCTGGAGCAATAACACAGCCATTAAACTTATTAATGGAAGGATATTGGGCATTTAAACGCATTGCAGATTTACTTCCTTTAAACTATCCCGAAAACATCAACGAGTAAAGTTCTTAAAAAATTTGTAACTTAGTATATCATTATTCTTTCAAATTTTCAGTTCCCCTAACCGCAAAATTGATAGTTAAAAACTATTAGTTATGAAAAAGACTTTGTTTTGGTTTTGCCTATTATTTTCTTTACAAAGTGTTGGGCAATCAAAAATGAACTTATCTGTACATCAAGATTTTAGGTTGATGCTTTTTGGTGATGAAAGGGGCAATGGTATTTTCACTCCTGATCTACAATTGAAACTAGAAGTTGATGCTTTTAACTTTAACAACTCGAGTGTTATTTTCTACATAGGAATAGAATATGCTCATTTATCTAGCAATAGTTTTCAACGTTTTTATTTAGGTTTGGGTTATATCACTGAATTTCCTTTTCTTAAAAAATTCAACTTTGGAGTACTGCTTGATCATGGCTTAATTTTTAGAGGAGGAGAGAGTTTTATGGGCCTGAGCGCTAATGTAGAAGCCACATATCTAATAGCAAAAAAACTAAGATTAAGCCTATTATATCAAGCAATTGATCGAAATGATTTAACGACATTGTATAACACCCGAAGAAATATAAAAGGAAGCGTGTTTTTAGGTTTAAAAATGGAATTGTAGGTTTATTTATTCTTTTCTTCAATCCATTTACTCATATACTTTGTGCTTTGTAAGGTCTGGTGGTGCAATAAACTTCCAATAAAATTTTGAGCTCTATGAAAATCTATATTGTTTTGTAGTTCTTTTATCCTCTCCAAAAGCAATTTCTCTAGCGTTACTTTATTGTATAAATTATTGATTATTTCAATACTCTTTTGCTGAGAGTCACTCCAAGATTTCTCGCTTAAATACAACTCAAATGCTCTCTTTGCAAATACGTTAAAATCATCCTCCACAAACCCACTCCAAGGCAAATCGGCATGCATTCCTTCTGCACCCAACGTTGTTGTAACACTTGGGGTTCCATTTAACATGGCTTCTGTTAGCTTTCCTTTTATTCCTGCCCCAAAACGCAACGGTGCTAAAACCACTTTTGCCTTTGCCACTACTTCAGTAGCATTCTCTGCATACCCTTTAATTAAAAAACCTTCTTTTTTTGAATGCAGTTCTAAAATTTGCTGAGTTGGATAAGCCCCATATATGTGCATTTCTGCTTTTGGTAATTTCTGTCGAATTATTGGCCAAATAACTTTCTTCAATTGCAACACTGCATCTACATTTGGGCCATGTAAAAAATTACCAATGGTTATAAAATGTTTTCTTGCTGCAAATGCTTTCCAGTCACGAATCACTTCATCATCAATCAAGTCGAACATAAAAGGCAAATGCAGTAATAAACTTTGATCTATTTTAAAAGTAGCTTGTAACAATTTCATTTCAAAGGATGAAATAATTAAGGACAAATCGCAACGTAAAATTGCTGCAACTTCTCTTTTAGCAATGTCTGACTTCAATAAGTCTTTGACATCAAAATCAATTTTATTTTTTAGTGCTGCATGACGTGTTTTTCTCAAACAATGTAAATCTTCAGTATCTAAAATACGAATTGCATTTGGGCAATTCTCTGCAACTCTCCAACCAAACTGTTCTTCCATCATAAAGCGATCAAAAAGTACAATTGACGGTTCTACATCCTTGATAAAATCATCAAAAGAAGAAGCATTCAATTCAATTTTCACCTCTTCTACTCCAAGAGTTTTTAAATCAAGTGCCTTATCACCTTTTTGAGCTGTAGTAGCAAATGTAATTTGGTAACCTTGGGTACTAAAAAAATGAATCAACTGCAACATTCTACTTCCAGCTGCAGAAGAATTTGGTTCTACCCAAACATACCCAATAATCAAGATTTTTTTCATTTGAAAACTTTCTAAAACTCGTTGAAATTTACAACTACAAAAAACGACAAAAAAACAACTTAAAACAATTCTTTATCAATAGGAGTTAAAATCTACATTTATTGTAAATTTGCAGCTGTTATTTGTAAAAACAAAATTCAATTACAATGAAATACGATATCATCGTTATTGGTTCTGGTCCTGGAGGATACATTGCCGCTATTAGAGCTTCTCAATTAGGTAAAAAAGTTGCAATTATTGAAAAATACTCAACTTTAGGAGGTACATGTACAAATGTTGGATGCATTCCATCAAAAGCATTATTAGATTCTTCACATCATTTTTACGATGCTGTAAACCATTTTGACACCCATGGTATTTCTGTTGAAAGCCCTAAAGTAGATTTCGAAAAAATGGTGGCTCGTAAAGCAAGTATTGTTGAAACTACAACTGGTGGAATCAAATATTTAATGGATAAAAATAACGTTGACATTTTTGAAGGATTGGGTTCTTTTGTTGATGCAACACACGTTAAGATTGCAAAAAATGACGGTTCTGAAGAAACTATTGAAGGAACAAACATTATTATTGCAACAGGTTCAAAACCATCTACTTTACCTTTTATCACTTTAGATAAAGAAAGAGTAATTACTTCTACCGAAGCATTAAAACTAAAAGAAATTCCAAAACACCTAATCGTTATTGGCGGTGGAGTTATCGGATTAGAATTGGGTTCAGTTTACAAACGTTTAGGCGCTGATGTAACTGTAGTAGAATATGCTCCTAAAATCACACCAACTATGGATGCTGATGTTTCTAAAGAATTACAAAAGGTACTAAAGAAACAAGGAGTTAAATTTGCAACAAGTCATGGAGTAAGTGCAGTAGAAAGAAATGGTGATGAAGTTCTTGTAAAGGCGACAGATAAAAAAGGAAGAGAAGTTGAGTTTAAAGGCGATTATTGTTTAGTTGCAGTTGGGCGTAAACCTTATACTGAAGGATTAGGCTTGGAAAATGCAGGTGTAAAACTAAACGAGAGAAATCAAGTTGAAATAAACGGGCATTTACAAACAAATATTTCTAATATTTATGCAATTGGTGATGTTGTTGAAGGAGCAATGTTAGCACACAAGGCTGAAGAAGAAGGTGTTGTTGTTGCTGAATATTTAGCTGGAGAAAAACCTCATATTGATTATAATTTAATTCCTGGTGTTGTTTACACTTGGCCAGAAGTTGCTGCTGTTGGTAAAACTGAAGACGAGTTGAAAAATGCTGGTGTTGCTTATAAAGCTGGTAAATTTTCTATGAGAGCTTTAGGTAGATCTAGAGCAAGTGGAGATATTGATGGTTTTGTAAAAGTGTTAGCTGATAAAACCACTGATGAAATCTTAGGAGTTCATATTGTTGGAGCACGTGCTGCAGATTTAATCATGGAAGCTGCCGTAGCAATGGAATACAGAGCATCTGCAGAGGATTTAGCAAGAATTTGTCACGGACACCCAACATATTCTGAAGCAATTAAAGAAGCTGCAAAAGCTGCTTGGGATGGAAAACCAATGAATGCCTAAATTATTTTCGAACTTGTTTCGAAACTGATATAAAATAAAAAAGCAACTCCTTTGGTTACTGAGCGTAGCCGAAGTAGAGTTGCTTTTTTATTTTAAAAACTTTACTGTATTTTTATCACATGAAAAAGAGTCTTTTATTTCTTTTGTTAGTTTGTACTACTCCCTCTTTTTCTCAAGCGAAAGATTCATTGTCTTTTAAAAACGGAATTGAAAACCCGAGTTTATTAAGTACGCATCATTTTGGTATTTTTAGCTCAAGAATTAATCAAAATTTTAAGCATAAAGCATCAAAAAAAACAGCAATACGTTTTACTTCAGAAAGTGGTAATACGTTTCACCCTTTTGTAGAAGCTTATTTACCTAAAAGCGCCTCACTTAGAGAGCAGTTTAGCAAACAAATTTGGCACGATAGGCAATTTAACTTTATTGATCAAGCAACTACACCGGCAGATTATATGAATATTGTAATTGACGCCGTTGTAAAAGGTTTTAGAATGAATGTTACCATTCCAATAAACAAGCATCATGATTTAGACATTACACTTCGTTCGTTTTTAATTACGAAAGGAAAGTACCCTTTTTCATTTTTTACGAGTGATGAAAGTATCGAATGGTTTCATAGCAATATTGCTGGTGGAGAAGACCCATATGGTAGACGTTATTACGGCTTGAATCAAGTAAATTTTAAATATACTGATAGAAATAGAAACGTTTTAGAACTAAAACAAAATGATTTATTTTTAGGTGGCATCGAGTTGAATCATCATTATTACCCAGCGTTTTTAAGTAACAAAAAACAAAATCTGTTTGTTAATTTCGGATCACATATAGGCATCAATACTTCGAAATTCAATGCATCAATTGACATTGGGCTTTCAGCTAATCTGATAAAGAACATCAAACTAAAAAACAACAACGAATTCAACCTTGCACTTGGAACAAGTCTCTTAAGAAAAAACGCAATCAACCTAAATTCGAATGTAGTAGATTTAGGAAATAATTCTTTTTTAGGCAGTATAGAAGGTGAATTAGAATTTACTAAATATACTAAGAAAAAGAACTATCATTCAATTGGAATTCATTATCAATTCCAAACACGATACAATAAATTAGAAGAAGCTGGTTATTATCATTTAAAAGGAAAATGGAAAGAAATTAATGCTGGTTGGCATCATGGTTTTTCTACCTTATACGAAGGTTTATCTGCTTGGACAATTGTTTACACTTACGGAACACCAACCTACAAGCTCACACTCTATTTAAAGGAAGACTTTTTGGTAAATAACGCACCTGACGCACAAACCGGAATCAGTTTAAAAATTCCAATTTTTCAATAAGCTACCTCAATCAAACCCAACTTGGTTATCTTTCTATGATTAGACTTTGATAAATATCTTCTTCTTAAAAAGGAAAGCTCCTACAAGAATGTAAAAACTAACAACAGTTAAAGCATAACACAAAGAGGCCAATTTATCTGAAGAAATTGTACTTGTAAAAAAGGTGTTATACAGCCATCCGTGCACCGTTTCTGTGTCGTTTACTTTTACCAAATAGAACACACTTGAAATAAAACTAGATGCGAAATAAATAACGATTGCATTTGACCCAACATATTTAAAAACGGACCCAAATGTTATTTTTTTTACATCATTTATATAATACAAAATACTTAAGAAAATTGTTGCCCACCCAGCTGTTACCAGCACAAAACTACTAGACCAAATGGCTTTATTAATCGGAAACCAGTTGTTCCAGATCAACCCCAATCCTAACAAAATAATTCCGGTTAAAAGTAAGGTTGCCGTTTTTAAATAATTTTGAAATAGAATCATTCTCCCAATTAAAACACCAATCAAAGCTGATCCTATTGACGGCAAAGTACTAATCACTCCCTCAGGGTCATAATCAGGTTGCCAAGTATGGTTTTTCAACACTATAGTATCAATGTAATTTGCCCAATTATTTGGTGCTCTATCAAACGTTGGCAAGTTTCCATCTGGCAATGGAATAAATCCTAACCAAATCCAATATCCTAAAAGTAGCACTACAATAATAGACAATAAGATTTTCCAATTAAAATTGATACTTAACATGGCTGTTACTAAAAACACCAATCCTATACGTTGTAAAACTCCGGGTATCCTAACTGTTGTTAAGTCTTTAACAAACGGGAAATAGGGCAAAAAGACATTCAAAAACAAGCCTAAACCGATTAGTTTCATGCTTCTAATTGCAATTTTCTTATACGTCTCTGAGTTTGCTACTTTATTTTTATACGCAAAAGCAATTGAGGTACCAACAATAAATAAAAAGAATGGAAATATTAAATCTGTAGGAGTATAACCATGCCAATCTGCGTGTAATAAAGGTGCATACACATAGCTCCAAGAGCCAGGGGTATTTACCAAAATCATTGCAACAATGGTAATTCCTCTTAATAAATCTACAGATTCTATTCTTGAGTTCATTTTATAATGCGGTTGCTTTAATCTTGCTCCAAGTTTTGATTAACAAATATCCCGAAACAATTGCCGTGATCGTTGTGGTAATTGCTAAAGTTGTTTCACCGTAAATCCAATATCCAGTAGTAAACATGCAACTATAGATCAATATACAACCTAAAAGCATTGCTAGAATACCAGAAGGCACATTCCATCCTTCGTTTTTATCATGTACTAATTCAACACCAACTTCAGATGCTTCTTTAATGACTTTTGCCCATCCTGGACCACCAGGTTGTGTTCTTTCATAAAAACTATTTAGTACTTCTTTAGATTCAGGTTTTGTTATAAGTGTTGCTATTAACCATATTACAGTAACAACAGCTACTACAAACGGAATTTCCGCCCATTCAGGAAATACACCCGTTTTAGCAGCAAAAAGATACCCCCCTAAGGCTGTTGTCTTTATAACTATTGATAAAATTCCTGACGCAAACATTGCAGTGATTTCTGTCCAAGAATTAATCCTCCACCAAAACCATCTTAAGATAAAAATTAATCCTGTTCCTGCTCCAAACAATAACATCATTTCAAAAACTTCCATTGCATTTTGCATCAACAAGGCCAAACCAGCACTTAGCACCATCAATAACACTGTAGAAATTCTACCCACGGCTACCAGTTTTTTCTCAGACGCTTTTGGGTTGACATGTTGTTTGTAAAAATCAAATACAATGTATGATGAACCCCAGTTTAACTGTGTTGAAATTGTACTCATATAAGCCGCAATTAAAGAGGCTAAAACGATCCCTAGCAATCCGCTTGGTAATTTTGTTAACATGGCAGAATACGCTAAATCGTGCCCTAATTTATCTTGTGCAATATTTGGAAATGCTTCGCTAATACTTGCAATATCTGGAAAAACAACCAATGACGCCAATGCCACAATAATCCATGGCCAAGGTCTTAATGCATAATGCATGATATTAAAAAAGAAGGTTGCTCCAATTGCATGATTCGCGTCTTTTGCAGCCAACATTCGTTGTGCAATATAACCTCCACCACCTGGCTCAGCACCTGGGTACCAAGAACTCCACCATTGTACTGCTAAAGGAATAATTAATAAGGTGATGATTCCCTTAGTATTATTAAAATCTGGTAATATTGATAATTTATCTACTACGTTTTCATTTGTCAGCAAGGCATCTAATCCACCAACCTCTGGTAAATTTACTAAATATACTGCAGCCCAAATGGCTCCACCCATGGCAACAAAAAACAAAATAAAATCGGTATACACTACTCCTTTAAAACCACCAACAGCACTAAAAATTACCGTAATCAACCCTGCACTCAATACTGTTTGCCAAGGCTCTAACCCCAACATAATTCCTCCAATTTTAATTGCAGCAAGTGTAACAGCAGACATGGTAATCACATTAAAAATAACCCCTAAATACAATGCTCTAAACTTTCTTAAAAACTTGGCTGGTTTCCCTCCGTATCTCAATTCATAAAATTCTAAATCTGTATTTACATTGGACTTACGCCATAATTTTGCGTACACAAAAACAGTAAGTAACCCAGTAATTAAAAAGGCCCACCATACCCAGTTTCCTGAAACACCATCTGTTCTCACAATATCTGTTACCAAATTTGGTGTGTCTGTAGAAAACGTAGTTGCTACCATAGACAATCCTAACAACCACCATGGCATTGTTCTTCCAGAAAGAAAAAATTCTGTTGAATTTTTTCCAGATTTTCTAGATACATAAATACCAATAAATAATGTAAGTGAAAAAAACGCGATGATTAATGAATAATCTAATGTACTTAATGATACCATATTAGTTCGTAATGTTTAGGAAGGGTAAAGTAGTAATTTGGATTGTGGTTTATGAATTATTTCTACTGACAACTCAAAAAAAGGGTTGAACTGATTCAAAACAAGTATAAAAAAACTATTCTTCTAGATTTAAGATAATCTGCTTGGCTTGATGTACATATTTTCGCCCAATAGGAATTCTTTTAGAATCTATTTCGACAGAATTCCCTTCGACACATTTTATCTTATCAATTGCAATTGTATAAGATCTATGTATTCTTAAAAAGTTTTCTTGTGGTAATTCTTCTGTAATTCCGGTGAGTGACTTATGCACTAAGTAAGTATCTGTAGTAGAAAATATTTTGATGTAATCTTTTAAACTCTCTATATATAAGATATCATCAAACATAATTTTTACTAGTTTCTTTTCTACTTTTAAGAAAATGTATGAGTCATTATCAGAGCCTGCTTCTTTAGCTCCATTTCTATCATTAGCAACTTTCTGAGTAATTTTATTTACAGATTTCAAGAATCTATTGAATGGAATTGGTTTTACTAAATAATCCAAAACATCCAAATCGAAACTTTCTACGGCATATTCTCTGTAGGCTGTAGTAATTACAATATTCGTTTTTAACTCAACATTTTTGACAAACTCTAACCCATTCATTTTTGACATATTTATATCTAAAAAAATGGCATCAATTTTTTCTTGCTCTAATAATGGTAATGCAGAAATTGGGTTGTTAAATGTGCCTACAACTTCAAAGTTTTGAAATTCTTTTAAATGATTTTCTATCACTCTTATCGCAAGAGGTTCATCATCGATAATTATGCACTTTATTTTCATCTTCTATTACTAGTTTCGTAAATGTAATAAATCTTATTAATATCTAAAAGGATTCTAATAATGGAATCTCTAATTGAACAATATAATTTTGTTTTTCTTTTTTTGTATTCAATGTAAACCCTTCGCCATACAAAAGCTCCAACCTCCTCTTAACATTCTGATTGCCAATACCATGATCTTTATCATTATGCGTAAATAAATTGTAATTATTTACAACTGAAAATTTCAACAAATTACTCTTTGTAACTTCAAAATCGATGACTACGTTTAACTTGTTTGTTTCAATCGTTCCATGTTTAAAGCAATTTTCTATAAATGGAAGGAATAATAATGGAGGTACATTTTGCGCCTCTAGATCTCCTTGCATGTTAATTTTCACATTAACTTTATCTCCATAACGCAACTTCTCTAAATCTATATAATTCTGAATATATTTAATCTCATTAAAAAGGCTGACTTTCTTTTCTTTAGCATCATATAAAATATATTCCATAATTTCAGAAAGCTTTAGCACAACTGCTGGTGCTTGCTTTGATTTATCTAAAGTTAAAGCATATAGATTGTTTAAGGTATTGAAAAAAAAGTGTGGCTGAATTTGAGTCTTTAAAAACTGTAATTCTGTTTGCAATTGAATCGCTTGTAGGCTTTCATTTCTTTTTCTTTCAAAAATCCAATCTGTGGTCAATTTTATAGTAGTTGCCAAACCAACATCATAAATACCAATTAAACAGACAGCCAAAATGTGGTTAAATGCATAGGCTCTTTGAGGTGTTTGTGACTCTGGCCAAACATTTTCATTGATAAACATAAAAATAAACTGAGTTCTTACTACGTAGAACACAAACAAAGCAGCTAAAAAAAAGAAAAGGTAGCTTATAATTTTTTTCCGAAAAACAAATTTAGGCAGCAATACATATACATGGAAATATGCTAAAAGCATGCTAAAAGTAACTGTTACCATATTCGATTTAAACGAATACCAATAATCTTCATAATAACTACCCCATCTAACAACATTTAGAAAAAAGTAACTTATCCAAAATATAAAATGATATTTAATTGGAATCTTATAACCTGTATTTTTAAATGGACTTTTCAATAAAAAACTTAAACAGTTAGGGTTAAATATTGGTAAAAGTAACTAAAAAAGAAGCTTTTACCACCAATACATCTTTCAAAATTACCTTATGCTTAAAAAAATGTCATTCGTTGTTAAATTGATGTTGTTTATATATTAAATTTTTTAACACAAACGATAAGTGTCTACATTTAGACTATAAACTAATTAACAATTTACTCATGAAAAAAATCAAAATACTCTTATTTACAGTTTTTTCATTGTTGCTATCAACCAGTTTAATAGCACAAGAAAAAAGTATTTCTGGTACCGTAACATCTAAATCTGATGGTGGTGCTTTACCAGGAGTAAGTGTAGTTGTAAAGAACACTACACGAGGTACAGAAACAGATTTCGATGGTAAGTACACAATCAAAGCAAGCCTCAGTAGGAGACACTTTGGTGTTTTCTTTTGTTGGGATGCAAACTTACTCAGTCATTATCACACCTAACACTACAACTATTGACGCTCAATTAGAAGACGGAGACAATGTTCTAGATGAAGTTGTAGTAACAGCACTTGGAATCAAGAAAACCAGAAAATCTATTACTTACGCTGCTCAAGACATTAAAGCAGATGAACTTTCTAGAGTTAAGCAAACAAATCCAATAAATAGTTTATCTGGTAAAATTGCTGGTGCAACTGTTTCAAGAAGTGCTTCTGGTGCTGGTGGATCAGTTAAAGTAACCTTAAGGGGTAATGCCTCAATTGGCAACAATCAACCTTTATATGTTGTAGATGGTATTCCTTTATCTAATCCATCCTCTGGGCAACCTGGTGATACATTTGGAGATATTAATGGAGGAAATAGAGACGGTGGTGATGCATTGTCTTTAATCAATCCTGATGATATTGAATCTTTAACCGTATTAAAAGGAGCTTCTGCATCTGCATTATATGGTAGTGCGGGTTTAAATGGTGTAATTTTAATTACAACTAAAAAAGGGAAATCTGGAGGTTTTAAGGTCGACTTTTCATCTAACTTAACCGTAGACAAGGCTGCTTATATGATGGATTTTAATGATGCTGCTCAAAAAAATATTGACGCATTTTTATCTACTGGACAAACATTAAACAATTCATTATCTATTTCTGGTGGTACAGAAAATGCACAAACCTATTTCTCTTACAGTAACACAACCTCTTCTGGAATCCTCCCATTAAATGAAATGAAGCAACATACTTTTAACATAAGAGAAACTGCTCAATTAATGGATGGTAAATTAAAGTTAAACGCTAGTGTAATGGGATCTACACAAAGTATTACGAACAGACCAATTTCTGGTTTGTACTTTAATCCTTTAGTAGGTGTCTATGGTTTTGATCCTTCTGCGGGAAATCTATCTGACTATGCAAATTTTGAAGAATTAGACGTTTCAAGAAATATTCAAAAACAACGTTGGTTTAGAAATACTTCTGATATTGAACAAAATCCTTACTGGATTTCAAACCGTAACAAAAGTTTTGATTCTAACAAAAAACTAATAGCTTCTTTAAGTTTAAGTTATGAAGTTAATGACTGGTTATCAATTCAAACTAGAGGGACTTATGACCAAACATTATCAAGCTTCGAAAGAAAATTACATGCTACTACTGAAGCAACTTTAGCTCCAATTACAGGGAGGTATATTGTTCAAGAAAATGATTTCACACAAACATATGGTGATGTAATTGCTACAATTAACACTAAAATCAATGAAGATATTTCGGTAAATGTAATTGCGGGTGCAAGTACAACAAGAGCTACAACAGAAAGTTTTGTTGGAGATTCTGGAACGAATGGGGGATTGCAATTTGCAAACGTTTTTGCATTTCAAAATTTTAATGCAAACGCATCTGTTAACTTTACACAAAACTCTACTGAAATTAGAGGAAACTCTTTGTTTACAAGTGCTACTTTTGGATATAAAGACAAATTGTATGTAGATGTTACTGCTAGACAAGATTGGTCTTCAACAATACCTAAACCATTTTTTTATCCATCTATTGGTTTAACTGGTGTTTTAAGTGAGATATTTAAAATGAATGAAAAAGTATCTTTTGCAAAAGCAAGAATATCTTATGCCGAAGTTGGTAATGGTTTTGGAGCAGATCAACTTAATCCAAATAGATCAATTCTTTTTGGTGGAGGTATTAGCAGTTCCACACAAATTAAACCTTTTCCTGGAACTAGTCCTGAGCCAGAAAGACAGCGTTCATTTGAAATTGGTACAGAATGGAAATTCTTTAACAATCGTTTAGGGTTTGATTTAGGATATTATAACACAAGTACTATTAATCAATTTTTTAGAGTCCCTATTTCTGCAACGGCTACAGAAGACGGAGCTGAATTTGCTTTTATTAATTCCGGAGATATTACAAATAATGGTTTTGAAGCTACTATTTTTGCAGTACCCGTTCAAAATGAAGACTTTAAATGGACAACAACAGTAAATTTCGCAGCTAATAAAAACGAAATCAAAAAACTAGTAAACACTAACATAGAGGGTGTTAACTCATTAGAACATCATGTTATTTCAGGAAAAGGAGTAAATACATTTGGCTCCTTCATCGAGGTAGGTGGATCATTTGGAGATATTTATGCTAAAGTAGCTAGAAAAGACAGTAATGGACTTACTGTTGTTGATATAGACAATACAGACCCTGCAAACCCTAGTTACTCAGTCGTTGAAAATGATGACAATACAATTGAGGGATTAACTAAGGTTGGTAATGCCAATCCTGATTTCACATTAGGATGGAACAACTCATTTGAATACAAAAATTTTACAATAGATTTTTTAATTGACGGTAAATTTGGTGGAGAGACTGTTAGCCTTACAGAAGGAATTGTAGAAGGTTTTAGTAACAATTCTGCAAGAGAACCTGCAAACGGATCTGTAAATGTTGTTGAAGCTAATGGGAATGAATTTACACTATCTGCTCAAAAATATTATGGATTAGTTAGTGGTAGAAACGGTTTTACAGGAGAACACGTGTATAGTGCTACAAACGTTAGATTGGCAGAATTAGCTATCGGATATAATTTTAAGTTATCTGAAAACTCATTCTTTAAAAGGGTAAAAGCTTCTTTAGTAGGTCATAATTTAATGTTTTTCTACAAAGACGCTCCACATGATCCAAATATCTCATTAAGTACAGGTAATGCTCTTCAAGGTGTAGATGTATTAAGTCTTCCATCTACAAGAAGTATTGGACTAAATCTTAACTTATCATTCTAAAAACAAAAACATGATGAAAAAAACAAATAAAATAGTAGCATGTTTAGTTGTACTTGGACTAATTGGTACTTCTTGTAGCGATTTAGAACAATACAATGGAAACGACAGGAACATCTCTGAAGAACAACTTGAAGTAGATTTTCAGCACGTAGGATCTAAATACAAACCTATTTTCGAGAGTATTTATCAATACACTCCTGCATGGTCTTACCAGTTACAACAAAACCTAAATGCAGATGTGTATTCTGGTTATATGACAAACCCAAGACCATTTGTTGCAGGAGCAAACAACACCACCTATAACTTGGTGAGTGGTTGGAATGGATTTATTTGGTCAGTTCCTTATTCAAACGTAATGAATAATGTAAAAGACATTAACAAATTAACTGAAACCGATTTCCCAGCATTAAACGGAGTAAGTCTGATCCTTAAAGTTGCAGCAATGCACAGAGTTACTGATGTATTCGGGCCAATAGTCTATACCAACTTTGGTGATTTAACAAAAGCTGGAGTTTATGATTCTCAAGAAACAGTATACAAAGCATTTTTCGCAGATTTAGATACAGCTGTATCAAGCTTAATGGCAAACATTGAAAGTGAAAGTTTTGCAGCATTCGATTTATCATATGGTGGTAATTACCACGCTTGGGTAAAACTAGCAAACTCGTTACGTTTACGTTTAGCAATCAGACTTTCTGTTGTAGATCCAGGTTTAGCAAAAGCTGAAGGAGAAAAAGCATTGAGTCAATCTGAAGGATTGATGACTGCAAATGCAGACGGATTCTTTGTGAATGGTTCTTTAGACCATCCATTAACTGTAATTGATAATTCTTGGGGAGATATTAGAATGAATGCTTCTATGGAATCTATTCTTTCAGGATACGGTGATACAAGAATCGAAAAGTTTTTTGATAAATCTAAAAAGGATCCAACAAAATACTTAGGTATTCGCAACGGTTTGCCATTACAAGCTGGTTATGCAGATGAGCTAGCTCAAAAAGCTGCATATGTTGATTTTTCTGGAATGAATGACGCTGTAAAAACACCTAAAGTTCAATTGATGACAACTGCAGAAGTATATTTCTTAAAAGCAGAAGCAGCCTTAAGAAATTGGGCAGGAGCTGGAACAGCACAAGCAAACTACGAAATGGGTATTACAACTTCTTTTGCTCAACACGGTGCTGGTGGTGCTTCTGCATATATTGCAGACAACACTTCTAAAGCGGCTAACTATGTTGACCCAGTAAATGCGGCAAATAATGCAACTGCATTAAGTTCAATTACTGTCGCTTGGGATGGAGCCGGTACTAATGAAGAAAAACTAGAACGTATCATTACTCAAAAATGGATTGCAATGTTCCCAGAAGGGCAAGAAGCTTGGTCAGAATTTAGAAGAACAGGATATCCAAAAATATTTCCGGTTGTAAGCAATCAAAGTGGAGGAGATATTGACACAAACATTCAAATTAGAAGAATACCATTTGTAGACAGTGAAAAGTCTACAAATGCAGCAAATGTTACTACAGCAACTGGTTTATTAAAAGGACCAGACCATGGAGGAACAAGATTATGGTGGGATACAGGAAGTAATTTCTAAAAAGAATTCACCAATTTTATTTGATTAATTAACTCAAACGGGAATACTTAAAGTATTTCCGTTTGTTTTTTATGTGCATTTCAATGTTTTTGGTCGAAAAAATTACAAAAGAGAACAATTGAAAACTACATTTACTAGTATAATTAAATATGCTCTCCGAATGAACACAACTTTAGATCATAAAAAAATAAGAAAATTCACAACGTTATTTTCAAAAATTCGATACAAGCTTCTTTAACGGTTGCAAATGAAATAGCTGAATTAATCAAACAGAAAGCACAAGAAAACAAATCGTGTATTTTAGGTTTGGCAACTGGTTCTTCACCAATAAAGGTGTACGAAGAATTGGTTCGAATGCATAAAGAAGAAGGCTTAAGCTTCTCTAATGTTATTACTTTTAACTTAGACGAGTACTTACCAATGTCTACGGAAGATGTACAGAGTTATCACTACTTTATGCACGAACATCTTTTCAATCATATTGATATTCTTCCAGAAAACATAAACATTCCTGACGGAACAGTTTCTCCTGATGATTTGTATCAATATTGTATTGATTATGAAATAAAAATGAAAGCTGTTGGAGGCTTAGATTTTCAATTGCTAGGAATTGGTAGGACTGGCCATATTGGTTTTAACGAACCTGGTTCACACTTCAATTCTGGTACAAGAAGTATTACTTTAGATCACGTAACGCGTGCAGATGCTGCACCTGCTTTTTTAGGTGTAGACAACGTTCCGCGTAGAGCAATTACAATGGGAATTGGAACCATTAGAAATGCCAAAAGAATTGTTTTAATGGCATGGGGAATTAACAAAGCCGGTGTTATTAACGAAACTATCGAAGGTGAAATAACTTCTCAAATTCCAGCTACCTATTTACAACGTCATAACAACACAACCATCATTTTAGATGAAGAAGCTTCATCAGAATTAACAAGAGTTAAAACGCCTTGGTTGGTTGCTTCATGCGAATGGACATTGGACTTGAAAAAGAAAGCAATTGTTTGGCTAAGTGAGTTGTTAAACAAATCGATTTTAAAGCTTACAGACAAAGATTACAACAATAATGGAATGTCTAGCTTGTTGTCTGACGAAGGAAAAGCATATGATTTAAACATTAAAATGTTTAATAATATTCAGCAAACTATTACAGGTTGGCCAGGAGGAAAACCAAATGCTGATGATACAAATAGACCAGAAAGAGCAAATCCAGAAAAAAAACGTGTAATCATATTCAGTCCGCACCCAGACGATGATGTAATCTCAATGGGAGGAACATTTGATCGTTTGGTAGAACAAGGACACGAAGTTCACATTGCTTATCAAACTTCTGGAAACATTGCTGTTTCTGATGAAGAAGCATTAAAGTTTGCAGAAGTAACAAACTCATTACAGATTAAATCTGATATTATTAGCGGAATCATATCATCATTAAGCTCTAAGAAACCAAATGATATTGATACTCAAGATACACGAAAATTAAAAGGAATGATCCGAAGAAGTGAATCTATCGCTGCCACAAGGTATTTAGATTTACCTGATGAAAATGTACACTTTTTAGACTTGCCTTTTTATGAAACTGGCACTGTAAAAAAAGCAAACTTATCAAATGATGATATTCTTATTGTAAGTAAACTAATAGACGATATCAAACCACATCAAATATATGCTGCTGGAGATTTAGCAGATCCACATGGAACACACAAAGTCTGTTTAGATGCGATTTTTGAAGCTTTAGAATTCTTAAAACCGAATGCATATATGGATGATTGCTGGGTTTGGCTATACAGAGGTGCTTGGCACGAATGGGAACCACATCAGATAGAAATGGCAGTACCAATGAGTCCAGATCAAGTACTAAAGAAAAGACATGCAATCTTCTTTCATCAATCTCAAAAAGATGGCGTGATGTTTCAAGGAGATGACTCAAGAGAATTTTGGGTACGTGCAGAAGACAGGAATAGATTAACAGCACAAAGGTATCACAACCTAGGTTTGGCCGATTATGCTGCAATCGAAGCTTTTGTTCGTTATCATTTTTAAAAAATAAATCATTTTGAAAAAACTCATCACTCTTATTATTTTAGTAGGCATTTTTTCTCATCATACTTTTTCGCAAAAAAAATATGATGAGAAATTAAACTTAATGCCATGGCCAAAAGAAATTAAAGAAAACTCAGAAAAACTTCTCATAACACCTGCTTTTTCAATTTCAATTAATTCTGAGGACAACCAAAAAGTAAACTATGCCGCCACTAAGTTTTTAAGAAGATTATCTGGCAGAACGGGTATTTTTATAAACAAAGGGTATCCTTTAAAAAGCGATAAAAAGGCTGCTGTTCAAATAACTTTTGATAAGGTAAGTGAAGTTAAATTGGGAGTAAATGAATCTTATCATTTAACAATCAAACAAGATAAAATCACCATACAAGCAAAAACTGACATTGGAGCGATTAGAGCACTAGAAACGTTATTGCAATTAACAACGACCAACTCAACGCATTATCATTTCCCTGGTGTTTCAATTTTTGATGCTCCACGATTTTTGTGGAGAGGTTTAATGATTGATGTTGCTAGACATTTTCAACCTATTGCTGTAATCAAAAGAAATTTAGAGGCAATGGCTTCGGTTAAATTAAATGTTTTTCACTGGCATTTGACAGACGACCAAGGTTTCAGAGTAGAGTCGAAAGTATATCCTAAATTACAAGAATTGGCTTCTGATGGTTTATTTTATACACAAAACCAAATAAAAGATGTAGTGCAATATGCCAATCGCCTAGGAATTCGTGTAATTCCTGAGTTTGATGTACCCGGGCACGCATCTGCAATTTTAACTGCATATCCTGAATTAGGAAGCAAAGACAACTACAATTATTCCATTGAAAGAAATGCAGGAGTTTTTGATCCAACTTTAGACCCTACAAAAGAAGTTACGTATCAATTTTTGGAAAATTTATTCACAGAGATAACGCCTCTTTTTCCAGATGAATATTTTCATATTGGCGGAGATGAAAATGCGGGGAAACATTGGACAGAAAACAATCATATCACAGCCTTTAAAAAGAAACACCAATTAAAAACCAATCACGATTTACAAACTTATTTCAATATCAAACTAGAAAAAATACTATTGAAATTAGGAAAAAAACTAATGGGTTGGGACGAAATAATGACACCAACAATGCCCACAACAGCAGTAATTCATTCTTGGAGAGGGCCACATGAAGGACTAAAACAAAGCACATTGATCGAAGCTGCAAAAAAAGGGTATCAATCTGTGTTGTCAAACGGGTATTATATTGATCGTTTGTTACCTGTAGCACATCATTATAGTGTAGATCCAATTGGAGATGCAAAACTAACCACAATAGAAAGAGCTAGAATTTTAGGAGGAGAAACCACTATGTGGAGCGAACTCGTAACGCCGTTAACCATTGATTCTAGAATTTGGCCAAGAACCGCGGCTATAGCCGAAAGATATTGGTCGCCAAGAGAGGTAAACAATATTGAAAACATGCAAAAAAGGCTGAGAGTTGTCAGCTTTCAATTAGAAGAATTGGGCATTACTCACATCAAAAATAAAAGTGTAATTCTCAGAAATTTAACGCAAAACCAACCCATAAATTCTTTAGACGTTTTGAGTAATATTTCTGAACCATTAAAAATTTATTCAAGAAATGCTGGCGGAACAGAATATCAAAGTTATTCGCCATTTACATTATTTGCAGATGCTTGTACTGTTGATGCCAAAGATGCCATAACATTCAATTCTGATGTAAAAAGTTACATCGCAAAACCTACAAAAGAGAAGAAAGCCAAAATCATTTCATTTTTCAACAAATGGAAGGTAGGATACCAACAGTTTTTAACATTAGAAAAGAATCCGAAATTGGAGAAGTTAGCATTGTATTATAAAGAAATCAATACTGTCTCAACACTTTTTTTAACAGCATTACAAAACAAAACGAGATCCCCAAACAAAGCTTTAACCTCTTCTCTAAAAAGATTAAGCAAACCGACAGAAGATGTTGAATTGGCAATTATAAAATCGTTATACGACCTTTATAAATCGTCATACTAAAGATGTTATTAAATGTGGTTAAAACGTACTAAGTATCTAATATTAATCCGATTATTTACTTAGTGCTTTTAGCCAATCTTTGAAAAAAAACAAATATCTTAGGAGTCATTAACCTAAGAATTAGCCAATACCATAAAATGAGTGTAAAAACATTAAAATTCTGTTGTTTTATCTTTACAATTACCTGCTTTTATACTTGTACTACTTCTGATAATAAAGATAGCATTACATCTACCCTATTTACTTCTTTACCACAATCTACAACAAACATTGACTTTAAAAACACGGTAAAAGAAGACTTGTACTTTAACTTCCTAAATTACCCTTACATTTATAACGGAGGTGGTGTTGCCGTTGGTGACATCAATAATGATGGTTTAGAAGATGTTTATTTTACCTCCAATCAAAATTCAAATAAATTATACCTTAACCAAGGCGATCTTGAGTTTAAAGACATCACTAATAACTCCAACACAAAAGACAACCAAGGCTGGTCAACTGGGGTTACAATGGTAGATATTAATAACGATGGCTGGTTAGATATTTACGTTTGTAAATCTGGATCGTTACAAGAAAACAATCTCCGAAAAAACAAGTTATTCATCAATCAAAAAAACAACACTTTTAAAGAAGAAGCTTCAAAATACGGAGTGGACCATTTTGGTTTTTCTGTGCAATCCTATTTTTTTGATTTTGACAATGATGGTGATTTAGATTTATACTTGGTAAATCATCGTCCTGATTTCAGAAATAACAATACTATAAATTTAGAAAATCACAATAACATCAAGGAGTATAGTTCAGATCAATTATTTAGAAATGAGAAAGGTCTATTTAAAAACATAACCAAAACAGCGGGCATTTCTAATAAAGCTTGGGGGCTAAGTGCATCTATTGGCGATTTTAACAACGACAATTTATTAGATATTTTTATTGCAAATGATTTTCTACAACCCGACTTCTTATACATTAACAACGGAGATGGAACCTTTACTGACAAAGCACAAACACAATTCAAGCACATATCTAGTAATAGTATGGGCTCAGATTTTGCAGATATCAATAACGACTTGAAGCCTGATTTAATTGTTTTAGATATGATGGCAGAAGATCATATTAGAAGTAAAAAAAACATGGCAACCATGAGCACTCAAAATTTCAACACCATGGTTCGCTCTGGCTATCATCATCAATACATGTCAAATGTTTTGCAAATAAACAATGAAAATGGAACGTATAGCGAGATTGGTCAATTATCTGGGATCGCAAAAACAGATTGGAGTTGGGCTCCTTTAATTGCTGATTTTGACAACGACGGATTCAACGATCTTTTTGTAACAAACGGAATTGAAAACGACCTCTCTAATCAAGATTTTCGCAATAACATGCGTAAAAACATTATGAATCGTAAAAAGGTTTCTTTGGATGAAGCAATAAATATGATGCCTTCAGATAAACTACAGAATTATGCATTTAAAAACAATGGAGATCTTACGTTTAAAAAATCTTCTGATGCTTGGGGAATTACAGAAAAAATCAATTCGAATGGAGCTGCTTATGCCGATTTAGACAATGATGGCGATTTAGATTTAATAATAAACAATCAAACTGAAACAGCATCCATTTATAGGAATAATTCCATCAAAAATTTTGTATCATTTACACTAAAAGGTGCTGACAAAAACAAAAATGGAATTGGAGCAAAACTAACCGTATTTACTGCAGAAAAAAAACAGTATAAAGAAGCTTTTGTTAGTAGAGGTTTTCAATCTTCTGTAACGAGTAAAATTCATTTTGGATTGGGAAATGAACATAAAATTGACAGTGTACACATACAATGGAATTCTACGAAATCTCAACTTCTCAAAAAAATAGACATCAATAAAAACACTATTTTAGAGTATTCAAATTCTACAAACATACCTACAGTTCAAAAAAATAACTCAATACAATTTGAATCCGTTGACCCGTCTAAACTCGGAATTTCATATCACCACAAAGAAAATACTTTTAACGATTTAAATATTCAACTGTTGTTGCCTCAAAAACAATCAGAAAACACAAACGCATTGGCAGTTGCAGATGTAAACAACGATGGTTTAGAAGACTTCTTTGCTGGTAATGCAAAAGGCGTTCCTGCCGAATTATACATTCAAAAAAAAGGTGGAAAGTTTGTAAAAAGCAATCAACAATTATTCAAAAAAGAAAAAGATTTTGAAGACACAAATGCTTTGTTTTTTGATGCAAATAATGATGGAAACGTAGATTTGTATGTAACTTCAGGTGGTTATGAATTAAAAGAAAATCACCCTTTGCTACAAGATCGTCTGTATATTAACAATGGAAAAGGAAAGTTTACAAAATCGACTAAACTACCTTCTATCTTAAGCTATACGAAAGCGGTAACTGCAAGCGATTTTGACAACGATGGTGATCTTGATTTGTTTGTTGGAAGTAGAGTTATTCCTGGTAAATACCCATTATCCAATACTTCCTATTTGCTGGAAAATAAAAAAGGGAAATTTGTAAATGTTACCAAAAAGAAACTCAACGGATTTTCAGAAATAAAAATGGCAAACGATGCATTGTTTTCTGATTTTGACAATGATGGTGATCAAGATTTAATTGTTGTTGGCGAGTGGATGGAAATTCTATTTTTCGAAAATAATAAAGGGGTTTTTAATAAGAAAAACATTCCTGCTTTAGAAAAATCAGAAGGCTGGCAACAAAGTATCAAAGTGTTTGACGTGAATGCCGATGGATTAAAAGATTACCTAATTGGTAATTGGGGAAACAATAACAAGTTTCATCCGTCAGCAGAAAAACCATTGCATATTTATGCTGATTATTTAGACAACAATGCTTCTTTTGATATTGTATTGAGTAAAGAATCTAAAGGGAAAATGGTACCTGTAAGAGGAAAGGAGTGTTCAACCCAACAAACCCCGTTTTTAGGTAAAAAAATTGGCAATTTTAGCGAGTTTGCAAATGCTTCTTTAGGAGAAATTTACGGCAATGACAAGCTACAAAAAGCAACCCATTACAAAGCGTACAATTTCAATTCTATTATTTTAAAAAATGTTGGAAATGGCCATTTTGAAATCATTGACTTGCCAAATCAAGCACAGTTCTCCCCTACTCTTGATTTTGCTTTTGTCGACAATCAAATCATTGGAATTGGAAATGTGTACGATGCAGAAGTTGAAACCATTCGTTATGATGCTTCACAAGGGTACATTTTAGATAAGACCAAATTAAAGACGGTTTCTAATACTGGGTTTTCAAATAACAAAGAAGCTAAAGCCATGGAAACAATAATAATCAATGGAAAACAACATTTGATTATTCTAAACAAAAATGACACGATCAGTATATTTTGTAAAAAATAATATTAGACCATTTTAGATTTGTATTTTTGTGCTTCGATGCAAAGAACACAAAAACAATTCACATTAAATTCTATTGACCAGTTCAAATCAAAATTATTGATTTGGTCTCAGCAATTTGAAGCAATTTCTTGGTTAGATTCCAATCAATACAATCAAAAATACTCTTCTTTTGATGCTGTTTTAGCAGTCGATGAATTTACTTCTATCAAAACGGATTACAGCAATGCATTTGATAAATTAAAAGAATATCAATCGATTACCAAAGATTATTTATTTGGCTATTTGAGTTATGATTTAAAGAATGATGTTGAAAAAATGTCATCCAAAAACTTTGACGGATTGGGCTTTGCAGATTTGTATTTCTTTCAACCGCAACGTATCATTTTTATCAAAGGAAATACGATTGAGTTCTCTTATTTAAAAATGATCGACGATGAAATTGACTCTGATTTCGAAATCATACAAAACATTGAATTTGAAGCTGAAGAATCTATTAAAAATGATTTAAAAATTAAACTAAGAATACATAAAGACGAATACCATCAGAAGGTATCAGACGTATTAAAACATATCCATAGAGGTGATATTTATGAAGCCAATTTCTGTCAAGAATTTTATGCAGAAAACGCGACTATTAATCCAATTGAGGCCTATCACCACTTAAATGAAATTTCTGAACCGCCTTTTGCGACTTTTTTAAAATGTGATGAACATTTTTTGTTATCGGCATCACCCGAGCGGTATTTAAAAAAAGCAGGTACAAAAGTAATTTCTCAGCCTATAAAAGGAACTGCAAAAAGACTAATTAGTAAGGTAGATGATGAGCAAATTGCTTTTGATTTAGTGAGAGATGAAAAAGAACGTTCTGAGAATATTATGATTGTAGACTTGGTTAGAAATGATCTCTCTAGAACAGCCAAAAAAGGCAGTGTAAAAGTAGAAGAGCTATGTCAAGTTCATTCATTCAAACAAGTACATCAATTGGTTTCTACTGTGGTTTCTGAAGTTGAAAACACAACAAACCCTGTAGATATTATTAAAGATACTTTCCCGATGGGAAGCATGACTGGAGCGCCAAAAATCTCTGCAATGAAGATCATTGAAAAATTAGAAGAAACGAAACGCGGATTGTACTCTGGTGCTGTTGGATACTTTACTCCAAATGGAGATTTTGATTTCAATGTTGTCATTAGAAGTATTTTATACAATAGAGAAAACAAGTACATTTCGTTTTCTGTTGGAGGTGCAATCACCTCAAAATCAACACCAGAAAAAGAATACGAAGAATGCTTATTAAAAGCAAAAGCAATGAAATATGTGCTTACAAATTCAAATTAAATTATGATTTTAGACATCGAAAATAAATTAGAACACGTCGTTTCAACTCTTGAAGGCACTTACCATACACAAGAAGTATTTACAAAGTTCATTGAATTGTATCCGAAAGAATGGAAACAGCATAAAATTGAATATTCAAAATTCAATAGAAGTAAGCAGTTTGGTAGAACAATTCCTTTACCGAAACCAGAACAATCATTAAAAAAAATGATTTCTACTTGGTTGATTTTGCATAAAAAAAAGGATTAACTTTAACCTTTTATAAAATAGATGCAACACCAAGAATTTAATTTTAATATTTACAATACAGAATTTTACGGCCAATATTGGCAACCAACTGCAGTGAAATCCGTTGTCGTTTTAGTTCACGGAATGGGAGAACACGCAACAAGATATGCAGATTATGTAATTCCGCAGTTAACACAAAATGGTTTTGGCGTCATAGCTTTTGATCAGTTTGGGCATGGAAAAACCAAAGGAAAACGGGGGCATTGCCCTAGTTTTGAAGCTGTTTTAGAAAGCGTTGACCAAGTGATTGAAAAAGCAAAAAGTGTTTTTGGAGATCTTCCATTATTTCTTTACGGACATTCTATGGGGGGAAATGTTGTTATCAATTACTCCTTAAGAAAAGAATATAATATTAAAGGTATTATTGCTTCTAGTCCATTTTTAAAACTAGCATTTACACCACCAGCATGGAAAATGACTTTAGGAAAGATCATGCAAAAAATCGCACCATCCATTACGCTTGGCAATGAATTGGATGCAAATGATGTTTCTAGAGATAAAATTGAAATTGAAAAATACATCAATGACCCATTAGTGCATGATAAAGTAAGTCCTAATTTTTCATTGACATTTATAGAAACAGGAAAATGGGCGATTGAAAATGCTCACAAATTACAAACCCCCATGTTTTTAATACATGGTTCTGGTGATAAAATTATTGACTATAAAGGATCCGTAGAATTTTCTGGCAATAGTCAAAAAGCAACTCATAAAATTTATGAAAACGGATACCACGAACTGCATAATGATATCTGCAAAGAAGAGGTTGTTTCTGATATTATTTCATGGTTAGACGCTCAAATCTAAATGTTCAAAAAATTCAAAAGACATATCAGCTCTTCATTTGTTTCTTTAACAAACAAAAAACTATTGATTGCTATTTCTGGTGGTTTAGACAGTGTTGTGTTGACACACCTTTTACATAGTTTAAATTTTGATATTTCTTTAGCACATTGCAATTTTAAACTCAGAGAAGATGAAAGTGATACTGATGAAAAATTTATAATCGATTTAGGGAATAAGCTCACGACAAAAGTATTTACGACTCAGTTTGACACCCATCAATTTGCAAAAGAAAATAAGTTATCAACTCAAATAGCTGCAAGAGAATTGCGATATAATTGGTTTCAAGAATTGGTTGCAAAACACGACTTTAATTTTGTCCTTACTGCGCATCATGCAGATGACAACTTAGAAACTTTTTTAATCAACTTAACTCGCGGAACAGGATTAGATGGTTTGACTGGAATTCCGGTTTTAAATAAAAACATTGTTCGCCCATTGCTTATCTTTTCAAGAAAAGAAATCGAAAATTATGCAAAAGCCCAAAATATTGACTGGAGAGAAGACCAAAGCAATGCTTCAACAAAATATGTTCGAAACAAAATTAGACATCAAATCACACCTATTTTAAAAGAAATAAATCCACAATTATTAGATTCACTTCAAAACACCATTGCAAATCTTCAAGAAAGTCAAAGCATTATTAACGATGCCGTTTCTAAGCTTAAGAAAAAAGTAATCTCTATAGATGCCAATGGTCTTTTAAAAATTGATATCTTAAAAATTAAAGAACTCTCAAACCCGAAAGCATACCTTTTTGAAATTTTAAAAGAATACGGCTTTACAGAATGGAATGATGTTATACACCTGCTAAATGCACAATCTGGTAAACAAGTTTTGTCAAAATCACATCGTCTACTAAAGGATCGAGATTTTCTTTTACTTTCTCAAATAAATCTTGAACAAGACTTTTTAGAATATTTAATCCCCGAAAACACCTTTAAGATACATACTCCTATTATTCTAACTTTCGAAACTGTACAAGAAATCACCTCAACAGATAAACAAATTGTTTTCTTTGACGCGGAAAAAATCACTTTCCCACTAACTTTAAGGAAGTGGAAATCAGGCGATTATTTTCATCCTTCAGGAATGCAAGGAAAAAAGAAAATTAGTAAGTTTTTTAAAGATGAAAAATACTCTTTGATAGATAAAGAAAACACTTGGCTATTATGTTCTGAAAACAATATCATTTGGATCGTAGGAAAAAGAACCAATCAGCGTTTTTTAGCTTCATCAACTTCTAAGAACATTCTTAAAATACACATAACCCACTAGTTTTATGGGGTTTGCTATTTCAACCTCATTTTTAATAATTGTTCTAAAATAATGTTAAAATTTAACATTTTAGCTCAATAGAATTTCCAAAAAAGCACACATTCAAGTTTCGTTTTGTACATTTAGCATTCAAAAATCTCAAACAATCAACCTCATGAAAAAATTATGGTTATTAGTTGCGGGTATCGCAATAGTTTCGTGTAAGAATGAAGCACCAATAGATTACGCCTTAATCTCAGGAAATATTACAAATGCTGATGATAAAGAAATGATTCTTTACGGAACAACAGACAGATCTTTTAAAAAGCATACAATTGCAATTAATGAAGATGGTTCTTTTATTGACACTGTAAAAGTCGCTGGTCAGTTCTTTTTATATCAAGCCAAAAACGGAACTCCTTTACATTTAGCTGCCGGAGATAATGTTACAATTAACTATGACTCTAAAGACTTTACTAAAACGTTAGCAATATCTGGTAAAGGTTCTGAAATTAGCGCTTACCTAGTTGCAAAAAAGAACAAAGAAAGAGAATTAACAGGTGAAGGAACTGAAGTTTACAAGCAAGAAGAAGTTGATTACAAAAAGACTTTTAACGGAATTAAAACTGCACAAAAAGAATTGTTAAAAGCTGATAACGGAATAGCTGCAGCGTACAAGTCGAAAGAAGAAAGAAATATCCAATATGAATACCTAGGGAAACTAGACAGGTATAAATCTTATCATTCTTATTATGCAAAAAAGAAAGATTTTGAACCTTCAAAAGAATTTTTAAGCGAGTTAAATGACATTAAATTTGATAATGAAGAAGACTTTATCTTTTCTTCTGCATATAAATCTTTAGTTACAAATCATTATCAAAATAAAGTTTCAGAATTAGTCAAAGCTGATGAGAAATTAGACAGAAATATTGTAATGTTAACTACTTGTTCTGCAATAGAAAATCAAACAATTAAAAATGCATTGATTTTTGATGCTGTAAAGTACTCAATTACTAGAGCCGATAATTTAAAAGAGTTTTATACTGCTTTTAAAGCTGCGGGTTCTACAGACGAAAAAAATAATGCTGAAATAGAAAAAAGTTACAATGCTTTAATCAAATTAGCAAAAGGGAGTCCTTCTCCAAAATTTGTTAATTATGAAAATAATGCTGGCGGAACTACTTCTTTAGATGATTTAAAAGGAAAGTATGTGTACATAGATGTTTGGGCTACTTGGTGCGGACCTTGTAAAAGAGAAATTCCTTTCTTAAAAGAAGTAGAAAAGAAATACCATGACAAAAATATTGAGTTCTTAAGTATTTCAATTGATAAGAAAAAAGATCACCAAGCGTGGAAAGACATGGTGAAAGAAAAAGAATTAGGAGGGGTTCAAGTTTTTGCTGATAGCGATTGGGAATCTCAATTTGTTGAAGATTATTTAATCAAAGGAATTCCTAAATTTATCTTACTAGATCCACAAGGAAACATTGTTACAGCAAACGCTCCAAGGCCTTCTGACAAGAAACTTGTAGAGATGTTTAAAGACTTAAAAATATAATTAGTTTTTAAAAAACTAATTGAAAAAAACCTCCGTTTTAAATGGAGGTTTTTTAATATCATTACGACTATAGATCCATGAAGAAAATTTTATTATTACTTACGTTGATTTTTGCTTTCACAACCAATGTAAAAGCTCAAATTTTTGAACCAGTAACTTGGTCAACCTCTGTAAAAAAAATCAGTGAAACTGAGTACGATTTGATTATGACTGCCACAATTGAAAGAGAGTGGCATGTGTATTCTCAATACACTGCTAAGGGAGGAGCATTGCCTATTATCATTTCAAAATTAAATGAAGTAGATAAATTTAAATTGGTTGGAAAAGCTGTTGAAAGTGATACCATTAAAAAATACAGTGAAGTTTTCGAAGTCTATGAAACATACTTTAACGACAAAGCAGTTTTAAAACAACGCATTATTTTAGACAATGAGGGCATATCTGAAGTAACTTTAAATTTAGAAGGACAAGTCTGTAAAGATGTTTGTCTTCAGATCAATGAGGATTTCTCTTTTAGATTAAAACCAAAGTCAGTAAAAAAATTAGCAGCTAAAAC
>MAAC01013413.1_pt1 | contig 70118 bp, 56 predicted proteins | sample 1115981 | NCBI WGS metagenome assembly MAAC01 (sample SAMN04961126, study PRJNA320927) | seawater metagenome | isolation source: sample BD02T64 sea water enriched with oil for 64 days | place: USA:Gulf of Mexico | collected 2013-07-27
TGGGGAAGTGGTGATTCTGAAATGAAGAAGTATCAAGCATATTGCACCCTTACAGAGGTCTGCAATTCTCTCTCCCACTTAGAGCGAGCCATCGATAAGTTACTGATAAGGCAGTAAATTGGGTAACCCTTTTTTATACAACGTATATAACTACATCTATAACTACATCACTATTTCACAACCCACCAAAGCATGCCTATAATAACTAGGGTGGCTTTCCCAATCCCTCGCCAAACGATAGCTACATGATGCACTAATTCAAAAATATGTTAACTGAATGAACAAAATCGGTTGAATGACCGTGGCCGCCGGATTACATTGACACCTATGCTAACCAAACTCATTACACGTCTATACCATGTGTCTCGTGAACCACACATATTCATCACCAAGTTCGGCCTGTTTTCCCTAATGCTTGTAGTGCCCGTAGTAATAATGCTGGCACAAATGCTAATTGAAAGCCAAGAGCAACAGGATGCTCTTAATCACAAACAAAAAAATCTTCGCATTATAGAGGCCCTGCTAAAAACCCAAGCCAAAACAGAAATTTTACGCGACCTTAGTCTATTAGCCACATATGGCCGTGACAATGGCGCCAAAGATGACTTCAATCGCAGCATTCTTTCCCTAAAAGAAGAAGTCACCAACCTTAAATCCCACAGCCAAGACCTCAATGACAATTTTTTGGTGGGTTTAAATCTCGACCAGTTATCCAAAGAGCTGGGGCGCGTCACACTAAGTGCGGGTTTAGAAATGGGAGCCGATCAGCTAACCTTTAACCGCTACCATGAATTTGTTTCCAATATTTACCAGCTTCAGTCACGACTTGCAGATCAGTCAGCTATGTTTACCGACAAAGACACACTGTCCCTGCAACTGATTTATCTCGCCCTCGAAGAATTCACCCGTTTTTCTAAGCTTTCAGGGCAAGCCCGCTCATACGGCAGCTACTATCTAGACCGAGGTTTCGTCACCTCCGCAGGCTCTATCACTCTGGAAAACACCTATGACAAACTAACACTTATCTCAGACCAAATGGCTGAACGAGCTAACGATATTAGAAAACAGTTTCCTGAACTTCAAGACACCCCAAGCTCACCCTTACCTAAAGGGGTCTTTACTAATATACAAACACTAGCAGACCACCTAGACACAAACGTTATCCAAAGCCCCGACCTTGAAATGTTTTGGCGTAACTTTTTCACTTCAGCATCCGACTCTATCAATAAAACGCTAGAAGCCCGACTTACGCTACTAACCTTCGTAGCTAACCGCTATCAAGATCGAAAAGCTGAAATTGAAAGCCGTCAATGGTTATACATTGCAGGGTTCTTAATACTGACCCTGATCCTGACAATAATGTACTTAATGGACCAAAAGGAAGCGCAAGAGAAAATCCGTACAAATAAGGAAAAAGATAGCATTGAAGCAACAGCTCAAGCCAAAAGTGAATTCTTAGCCAACATGAGCCATGAAATTCGCACTCCTATTAATGGTGTTCTAGGCATGGCAGACCTACTTCAAGACACAACTCTAGACGCAGATCAATCTCGCTACTTATCTGCCATTCAGGTTTCAGGGCAATCCTTACTTTCTATTATCAACGATATTTTAGACTTCTCTAAAATTGAGTCTGGCAAACTTGAAATTGAACGTGTCACATCTGACATTCCTCAACTGATTGACCAATGCCTTTCGATCTTTCAACAACCCGCCTATCAAAAGTCCCTAGATTTATTAGTCGACATTGCTCCTAGTGTTCCTGTTGAAGCTGAGATCGACCCTACGCGTATTCGCCAAATCTTACTCAACTTTCTAAGTAATGCGCTTAAATTCACCGAGACCGGTAGCATCACCGTTAGCGTAAGTTTAGAAGGTATAAAAAACCAACATCACCTTCGCTTCGCAATTCGTGACAGCGGGATAGGTATTACTCCTGAACAGAAGTCACATTTATTTAAAGCATTTGAACAAGCGGATGCATCAATCACCCGTAAATATGGTGGTACTGGACTAGGATTGGCTATATCCAAACAACTCACCCTATTGATGCTAGGAGACATTGGCGTTGACAGTAAGGAAGGCGAAGGTTCAACATTTTGGTTTACCGTCGCGATTGAATCCCCAAGTACAAGTGCAAAATCAACCGAATTCGCTCATTGGGTTCCTGACGCTACAGCCAGAGAAGAAATGGGGATTGCGCTATCCAACAAACAATATCAACAAGAAATCGTCACCCTGCTCGAAACATGGGGTTTCTCCGTAGTAACGCTAAAAGACCGAAAACACCTCGAAGAATGGTGGAAATCTACATCTTCAAAAAATAAAGCTATTGTTGATGCTCACTCATACTCCTGGCTGCCTGACGATGCCCACTCAAAAGAGATAAAATCACGGCTAATGGCATATCACCAACCTATTCCAGGCCATAAAAAGGCGTTTAGTCATATTCAACATTTTTTACATACACCGCTATCTATACTGCAGCTAAAAACAACCTTAGGCAACATCTCCCAAGCTAGCTCAAATAACTCATCGGCCGGCGGTAATACAGAGAAACAATTTAATGGCCAACATATCCTTGTAGCAGAAGACAACACCATCAATCAGATGGTAATATCAGGATTACTCAAGAAACTTAACTTAAAGGCTACTTTAGTTAACAATGGCCAGCAAGCTGTTGATTATTATCAACAACCCGAAACTCCGGTTGACTTGGTTCTGATGGACTGGGAAATGCCAGAAGTTGATGGTGTTACCGCCAGCCGAATGATTCGTCAATGGGAAAAAGATCAAGGCCTTCTCTCCACTCCTATTATCGCGTTAACAGCACATGCGTTGGCAGGTTATGAAGAACGGGTTTATGATGCAGGTATGCAGCAAATGTTAACAAAACCTATCAATAAGGATTTATTGATACAAACCTTCGACACCTACTTGAAACAACAGAATACAACACCACAACAAGATGGCCAGATAATCCCAGGATTCAATGATTCAGACAGAACACAAAAAACCTAAACACCTCTTTACACCAATACAATGGGTGTACGCCGAGCTCATTCACTTTAAATTCTTCCATTCACAGCCCTCATCATCCCCCCTATCCAGCACTTTTTTAGAGAACAATTTTTTGGTAGCTATGTTGCTACTTTGTCTATTCACAGCGCCCAATACCTACGCCAACGTTAACGCAAAAGAAGCGATGCGTCTAAAACATGACCTCACTCCCTTGGGGGCAGAACGCGCCGGCAATAAATCAAAGTCGATTCCTCGCTGGACGACGGATAAAATGACTTGGAAAAAGCACAAAGCCTGGGTGCAACACATCCAAACAGAACTCCCGCTCTACCATATTACCCCTCGGAATTATAAGAAATTCCAGCATCTACTCAGCGTTGGCCAGACTGAAATGCTGAAGGCTTACCCTGATACCTTCACCATCCCTGTCTACCCATCCCACCGAACGGCTAAAATTCCCGAATGGCTATATGAAAATGCCTTTAAAAATGCGCTAGATGCCAAAACTACGAATAACGGGGAAGAAATATCAAATACCTGGCCTGGCTTACCTTTTCCCATCCCTGGTTCGGCCAAAGAAGTCATGTGGAACCATCAATTGCGCTGGAAAGGTATTTCTTTTAGTTTGAAAACCCTAGAGGCCACTATCAATCGAAACGGCAAGTATCGCATTATTGAAAACACTGTGGATGTATATTCTATCTTTCATGATCCAAACCGAAACCGAACGGTTGATGACTGGCGCTATGTTTTTTATCTCTCCTATATTACCGCCCCCTCAAAGCTTGCTGGAGGAGCTTATTTAACCCACGAGTCCATCAATCCATTAAGCAAACCTCGCCAATCTTGGATGTATATTGCAGGTCAACGTCGACTACGCCGCTCCCCAGTCATGGGTTATGATGCACCGACATTTACATCTGACGGCCTAAGAATGATGGATGAAATAGACATGTATAACGGTGCGATGGATCGTTATAATTGGAGACTAATGGGTAAACGGGAAATGGTTATTCCTTATAATAACGATAAATTACAAGCTGCCCTGCAAAGCAAGCCCTCTCTATTCACCGCAAATCACCTCAATCCAGAATTCACACGCTTTGAAAAACACCGGGTCTGGGTTGTTGAGGCAACACTCAAAACAGATAAAAAACATCTTTACAATAAGCGTGTTTTTTATATTGATGAAGATACCTGGAGCGTGGCGATGATTGATATCTATCGAAATCCCTCAGACTTCTGGCGAACAAGTTTTCGGTACTCTGTTTACTATGATCAAATGCCTGGAATTTTAAGTGCCGCCGACGCTCATCACGACCTTGAAGAGCGCATGTATTATGTACAAGGTGTCCGACTCAAAGATGCAACATTTTCAACCACTCCGCCACCTGTTAGTTATTTTATGCCTGGAAATATTCGGCAACGGCTAATTCGCTAGAATGCCAGGCGCACATTGAAACCCACAAAAAAAAACGACATACCAAGGTATGTCGTTTTTTATATCAAGCATCATCAAAAGCCTATACAGACCTAAATAACTAGCCTAATAGCTACTACGCTACAGCAACACTAACCGCATCGCTTTCCCAAACACCGTGTTTAGTACAGTATGACTGCGCTACAAGTTCAGCATTCTTTGTTAATACAACGTCAAAAGTAACGGTTGCATTACCTTTTTCGCCTTGGCCGCCTAAAGCGCCAGCAAGCATTGTTGCTTCAGCAAGCTTAGTGTCTTTGTTGTAAAGAGCTATACCAGAAATATGGTGATCCGTATCATCAGGGTGAGAATATTCGTTACCCACTTTAACTGTCACCTTGAAAGCTTCACCAACTGTAGCTGAAGGCTCACAGTGAACAAAGGGTGAATGGCGGTCGATGTAATCTTTCTTCGCTTCACGGTCGATTTCGTTAATATCTTCGTATCTATTGATCTTTGGCATTGCTATCTCTCCGGTAACCTATTAAATCCGGAGGGGATCCTACTAAAGCTTCTGCAAAACTGCAACGTAAACAGTCTATCTATGCCTAATTATCTTCTGTTCCACCCCCATACTATACTCACGAACGCCTACTCTACCATCGTGCAATATCGTCCAATAAGAATGCCGTGTTAGCTTGCAGTTGCTCAGGGGACACAAGCCTCTGCGACACAATCAACGCTTGGACTTGCATCAACAAAAACTCCGCAGCACTCTCTGCATCCAGCACTACCGTTATTTCCCCTGCATTCTCTGCATCTTGTAAGGCCGTAACAAACCCTTGGCGTAAGCGATCAAACACACTCGCAACATAGGGCCTTACTTCTGGGTTGGTGACAGAGGCTTCTTGTACTGCATTCTGCATAAAGCACCCGGACTTAATAACGCCCGCAGCTAGAATGGTGCTTAGGTTAAGAAAATATTGCTTAATTCGCTGCATACCAGGCCCATCCGATAATAGAGGCCCTGTTAGTGGCTCAAATATTTGTGTTGTATAGTGCTGTAACGACTTAAAAAAAAGCGCTTCTTTATCACCAAAAGTATTGTAAATACTAAACCGGTTAATACCCATGGCATCAACAAGGTCTTGTAACGATGTCCCATCATATCCATGCTGCCAAAATTGCATCATTGCATCCGTCAGCTTCTCCTCAGGGTTAAATGCTTTTGTTCTTGCCATAATACAACATCCTAATACGGGCACACGCTACTACTTGCTAGACCTAATACTGATTAGTTTACCATGAAAAATAATATTTGACCGCTCGTTCCGTTATACTTATTATAACTAAACATTCATTCTGGTAAGGTATTTCCTATGAAACTTTATGACACAACCATGGCACCTAATGCTCGCCGCGTTCGTATGTTTCTTGCAGAGAAAGACATCAATGTTGACTGCATCGATATTGATTTACAAAAAGGCGATAACTTAACTGCGGAGTTTCGTGCAAAAAACCCCTTTGCCAAGGTGCCCGTATTAGAACTGGATGACGGTACAATAATTTCTGAATCCGTGGCTATTTGCCGCTATTTTGAAGAAACCCAACCAGAACCAGTATTACTTGGTACCACAGCATTAGAAAAAGCAAATATTGAAATGTGGCAGCGCCGCGCCGAATTCGGTTTTTTACTACCCACAGGAATGTCATTTCAACACTGCTCTGGTTTTTTCAAGGACCGTATGACCCCAAACCAAGCGTGGGGAGAGGATTGTAAGAAGTCTGCTTATGGATATTTAAAACTTCTCAATCAACACCTTTCTAATTCAACGTATTTAGCAGGTGATCACTTCAGCATTGCAGACATTACCATGCTCACCACCTTAGATTTCGGTCGCGTCATCGATATTCGATTGAACGACAAGCATGAACATGTTCAACGCTGGTATGACCTGGTATCACAGCGACCCAGCGCTAAAGCATAACAGCACCCCCCAAAATCACACCACTTTTAGCAAGAGGATAATTCATGATTGAGCTATACACCGCATCAACTCCTAACGGCTGGAAAGCATCTGTTGCCTTAGAAGAAATGGCGCTAGATTACAAAACTATCGCCATTAATATAATGTCAGGAGACCAAAAAACACCTGAATTTACTGCCCTCAATCCTAACGGCCGAATACCCGCTATCGTAGATACCGAAAACGATAACTTTGCCGTCTTTGAATCTGGCGCAATCATGATATATCTGGCAGAAAAAACAGGAAAGTTTCTACCCTCCGATATCAAGCAGCGATCACAAGTTATTCAGTGGTTAATGTTTCAAATGGGAGGAGTAGGCCCTATGATGGGGCAAGCCAACGTTTTTTTTCGATACTTCCCTGAAAAAATTCCTGCAGCCATCGAACGCTATCAAACAGAATCAAAACGATTATTAACCGTGCTTGATAACCAGCTAAAAGATAACGAATATCTGGCAGGGGATTACAGCATTGCCGATATGGCCAATTGGTGCTGGGCCAAAACCTATGCATGGTCAGGTGTTGAAATTGATAATTTACCAAGTTTGCAACGCTGGCTCGATCAGATCAACGAACGCCCAGCCGTGCAAAAAGGCGTATTAGTTCCGGGGAAGATCGATGCAGAGACGTTAGTAAAAGGTGCTCAAAATATCGTAACAGGCATTAAGAAATAATTATTACTGGAACTCATTAGGCATAATTATTCTATAAAATTCATTCTGCGGATCTCACCGTCATTGCTAATGACATATATGCAAGATCCGTAGAATAAATCCATTTTTATTTTACCCCCGCAACAACCTGTACAGTATTTCTATAAGGGAAGATCGGCAGAGCCAACTGCCCCTCCACCGAGGCACTTGAAAACCACCCTTCTGGATTAAACCAATATTGAGAAGAAAAACCCTGTAGCACAATACCGATCGTATCTCCCTTTTCTAACTGACTAGAAATCGCAGGCATATCCACATCATAATACCCATCTCCGGGTAATGGCGTGTATTGCTCACTTAATACATGTATATAGGGGCTATCATTTTTACGCACGCCGACCGCAGCAAATAAGACACCGTCTTTTTCATCGACATTTGTTTTTAACGTGAGTTTTACTTGGGGAATGCCAAGAACATACCCCGCTTCTTCTATGACCTTTAATGGCAAAAACCCTGGTCGAAATGTTCCTCCCTCTAGCGCCTGATCTTCTAATGCAGGAGTCTCACTAGAAAAAGACACTACACCTAACATATGATCTATTGGCTCTAGGAACATTTCAAACCACCCCGTTTGAATTAGACTCACTTCGGTTTCCTTGAATACAAAGATATCCCCCCCCGCAGGAACAGATTCTACAACTAAACCATCGTCATCGGAAAATGTCAGACAGACATCAGGGATTGGGTTAAGTGGTGGTATACCTCGCAATTTCTCATTCCACCATTGCACAATCATATCAACAGTTTGAAACTTCTGGTCGCCACAAACAATTGTCCCTTGCGTGTTAAACAATGGCATGCCCGACCACGCTTGAGATGGCCAAGGTAGAATATGCCCATCTTGTATTCCCATCAGGCGAACATCCCTCCCCCCTTTCAATGCACAATTACGATTCTTTACCGCCTGATTAATTGAAAAAACCGTATCTCGAAAGCCTTGCAGTAACAACATATCCGCTTGAGGGTACTGCCCTTTCTCACAAAAATAACGAGGACTCCGCTTTACAAGATCTTGTTTTGCAGCCTCATTCATTTTTCCATTTATCAGCGCAAGATATTCATCATCCAACATCTTCCCAAAATCAAACCCACTGGTGACACCGCCTGCCCCCATCAAAATAGCACCCCAATAGGTTTTAACGTGATCATTCGGCGCTATCGATTCTGCCAGGTCATACCACGTAGCAATAGGTACTAGTGCATCAATACGAGCATCCTGAATACTTGCCATAATTTGTGCGCCTCCGCCGTAACTTTCACCTACCATACCAATGGCCAAGTCACCCGAAGTATCTTTACTTACACGAGGAAGGTGACGTTCGATCCAATCAATAACCGAACTCACATCTCTAACTTCAAAGTCCGGGTCCATTAACGTTACATCACCGTCACTTTCCCCAAAACCACGCTGATCAAAAGAAACAACCCAATAACCATTTTCCCAGGCTGCTAAGCTGGCTTCCCCTGTTAAAATTAGTTGCCCATAAATACTCATCGGTCGCGGCATACGAAAACCACCGAAGCCATGAGTAGACACAATAACGGGAGCACTTTCACCTACAGATAACGCTGGCTGATAAACGGTTGCGGCAATAAACAATCCATCATGAGTAGGTATTTTTACTTGGAAATACTGAGACTCTAGCTGCGCATTGGGGTTGGGGTACTGGGTTTTAATATCCACGACAGAACATGCTGATAACCATATACTTATCGCAAGAAACATCAATTTCTTCATACCGCTCTCCTTATTATTGTTATTACAAAAATCAATACCCGTCACAACATTCCGCCAGACTGAGCAGTCGAACAAGCATTTTATAGCGCCATTAGTTCAAACGGTAGGGTCAAAAAACACTACTACAAGTCGCTTCAGCCAATTACAATGACAACTACCTGATTCAAAAGACAAAAAGTGAACTTTATATGCCAGACGCGCCAGAATTAAAACACCAACAATTGCAGTATCAAAAACTCGCGTATCAAGACAGTTACATTCGCACTATTTTACAGAACACAAAAACCATTGCCCTTGTGGGCGCAAGTAATAAGCCACATCGCGCTAGTTATCAAGTCATGGGATTTCTACAAAACAAGAAATATCGAGTCATTCCAGTTAATCCCAAATTGGCAGGCAGCGAGCTTTTGGGAGAAACCGTATACGCGTCCTTAAGCGCTATTCCTGATGCTATTGATATGGTAGATATTTTCCGCAACTCCGCAGCGGCAGGTTTAATTGTCGAAGAAGCCATCCAAATTTCCCCAAAGGTTATTTGGATGCAATTAGACGTAATAAATAGTGAAGCCGCAAAAAAAGCCGATGAAGCTCACATCCAAGTCATCATGGATCGGTGCCCAAAAATTGAATATGTGCGTCTAGGTATGCAGTTACTACCGTGGTAACAATCTTAGCAACAACCTTAATTACTCCAAATACTCCAATGGCAACGGCGAGTGATCTACAACCTTACGTAAAACAAAACTTGAATGTACACCCGTAACACCTTCTATTCGAGTTAACCGCCCTAATAAAAATTCTTGATACCTATCCATATCCGGTACAACAATTTTTAAGAGATAATCCGACGACTGCCCCGTAATCAAGGCGCACTCCAATACCTCAGGATATGAACAGACCTCTTTTTCAAACCGCTCAAAGCGATCTGGAGTATGACGATCCATGCTAATAAATAGCAATGCAGTCAGTTTTAGTCCCAGCTTTTCAGGGTTTAACAACGTGACATGACGATCAATATAGCCTGCATCCTCTAGCTGTTTCACTCGCCGAGAGCAGGGAGATGGAGATAACCCAACCGCGTCAGCCAATTCCAAATTACTAATTCTTCCATCTCGCTGCATTTCAACCAAAATGCGCTTATCTGTACGATCCAACACCATAACATGAACCTCAAAAGCCCTTAAAATATCAATAAGAAGCACAATAAATCAACAATTGACATAATATTAGAGAATAATTGCGTAAAAGGCTATTTTTTACAGCATATTCGCAACCACTCACCATCAAATCCACCCTATACTTCTTTCACTGGTTCGGCAGCAAGCAAGCAACGGTTTATCCAACCTGAATGGCGCCCAAAAGGTACCACCCGCTTCTGTAATGGCTTTATCAAAGCCTATGTGATCATTTCTAAACGTATTTGCCCATTACCCTTTTTCACACACCAGGAACCTCACATGATCTTCGCAACAAGACGACTTGCATAGCCACCGGTACTGCCGGTGGCATCCCGTTTTAATTCTCCCCACATATACACTTACTAATGACACCCACGGGATTCATATCATGGCGTTTAATCATCAAAAATATCAACCGTTCCACCCTATTCAAAAAACTGATCGACAATGGCCCAACAAACAAATCACACAGGCACCCAAATGGTGTGCTGTAGATTTACGAGATGGCAATCAAGCATTGATAGAGCCTATGAATGTCGATCAAAAAGTCGCGTTGTTTCAGCTTCTTGTTAAATGTGGGTTTAAAGAAATTGAAGTTGGATTCCCTGCTGCGAGCCAGCCAGATTTTGACTTCGTGAGAAAAATCATTGATGAAAATATGATTCCTCACGATGTAAGCATTCAGGCTTTAACCCAAGCCAGAGAACCCTTAGTTGAAAGAACATTTGAAGCATTACATGGTGCAAAAAAGGCAGTAGTACACGTTTACAACTCCACATCCCCTGTTCAACGTGATCAGGTATTTGGATTAGACAAATCAGGTATTAAAGCTATTGCTGTTGCTGGTGCAACGATGGTCAAAAGTATTTCTCACAAATACCCCGAAACACAGTGGAATTTTGAATACTCGCCAGAAAGCTTTAGCGCTACTGAGCCCGAATTTGCACTTGAGGTATGTAATGCTGTGCTTGATGTTTGGCAACCCAACCCATCACAACGAGCGATTATTAATTTACCAGCAACCGTTGAATGCACAACGCCTAACGTTTTCGCTGACCAAGTGGAGTTTATCCATGAACGCATCCGCTACCGAGAGTGGATAGATATTAGTGTCCATACTCACAATGATCGTGGTTGCGCTGTGGCAGCAGCAGAGTTAGCCGTTATGGCCGGAGCGGATAGAGTGGAAGGCACATTGCTTGGTAATGGTGAGCGTACTGGTAATATGGATATTGTCATTATGGCAATGAACTTGTACACCCAAGGTATTAACCCAGAATTGTATTTGGCCGATATGGACGAAATTATCCGTACCGTTAAAGAATGCACAAATATTCCTATTCATCCCCGACATCCCTGGGCCGGTGAATTAGTCTTTACTGCTTTTTCAGGAAGTCATCAAGATGCCATTAACAAGTGTTTGCAACAACAAGACGTTACCACGCCTTGGAAAGTAGCCTACCTACCCATAGATCCAAAAGATCTTGGGCGCAGTTACCAAGAAATTATTCGCATCAATAGCCAATCTGGTAAAGGTGGCGCCGCGTTTATCTTGCAGAATGAATTTGGCTTACAAATGCCTCGCTGGTTACAACTAGAATTTAGCCCTGTGGTCCAAAAAGCTACCGAGTATCACCAAGGTGCCTTAAGCCCTGAAACCATTTACGAACTATTCTTATCAGCATTTTCACCCAGCACCCCCTGGGCATTAGAACATTATAATTGGGACGATCAAAAAGGGCTAACGGCAACAGTGAACTCACAAGAGTTCCCTGACGAACAACCTTATGAGCTAAATGAAAAAAGCGACGGCCCATTACATGCATTTATTTCTGCAATGAGCAAAAAAACAGGGTTTAACATTGAGATTCAGGATTATGAAGAACATGCCATTCACCAACCGGTTGAAGGTGAAACGTGTCAAACAGGAAGCAGAGCTCAAGCAGTAACCTATATTAACTTAAAAATAGAGGGTGTTAACGCATACGGAACAGCAATCGCAACCGATACACTAGGTGCAGCCTTACAGGCCTGCCTTTCTGCGATAAACTATGCAATAACAAGTGAAGCTGTATGCAAGACAGCGTCACGACAACAAACTGCGTAAACTCGTCTTTAGGTTAATGTTACATGGTCACGAACAACCTTTTCTCACCACTACCTCAAGACCTATCTTCAGAAGTATTTGAGACCCTAGCACAAGGCAGCAACGTAAGAATTGAGCGCATCGTGTCCATGGGCCATAGCACTGCAGATAATCAATGGTACGACCAGGATGACCACGAATGGGTCATCCTGGTACAAGGTAGTGCTACTGTTCAGTTCGCAGACTCCCCTACGTTAACTCACCTTTCTCCAGGGGACTACATTAACATCCCAGCTCACACCAAACACCGAGTAGCGTCTACCGATCACAACGACATTACCATTTGGCTCGCCGTTCATTATCAGTAAATGTTGTAGTTCACTGCATCTTTATCACTTTTGAGTACATTTAGGCTATTTCCTCTACAAACAACATCAAAAGCGCTAGAATCAAGCAATAAACAACCTATTAACGTGGGCTAACCACTTACAAATCATTACATTTGATGATTACATTTCGTGGACGGAGCTTTGGTTTAATGGAACACTACCGCCCCGACTGCATGTCCAATTCATGCCCTGTTACGAATGCGCCAGACGCCGGAGCAAGATGACTGATTTTGATGATATTCGCCCCTATAGAGATCATGAAGTACGTGATGTAATTGAAAAATTACTGAATGGGCCTGACCTCATTCACACGATGCTACATCACAAGTATCCCAACATACATTCGTGGGCCGAAGTTCCGCTTTCATTAGTGGTGAGATGGCTCATAAAGCGCGAACTAAAATCCGTTAATACCGTCTATGACTTTCAAACATTGTTGGCACAGTACCTATCCGCCAATGTTAAAAAGACCACCTCCGGATTTACCTCCAGCGGCCTTGATCAACTCGATCCAACGCAAAACTATACCTTTATCAGCAACCACCGTGATATTGCGATGGATCCTGCCTTTGTTAATCTAGCATTACATAATGCTGGCAGAGATACCGTTGAAATTGCCATCGGTGACAATTTGCTGGCAAAGCCATTAGTTTCGGACTTAATGCGGCTAAATAAAAGCTTTACCGTACAGCGCTCCGTTCAGGGCATAAAAAACAAGTACAAAGCATTCACAAACCTATCGACCTATATCAGTAACCGTTTAGAGCAGGATTCCTCTATTTGGATTGCTCAACGTGAAGGCCGCGCAAAAGATGGCCTTGATAAAACGGACCCCGCTATCATAAAAATGCTAACGATGTTCGGCAAGAAGAAACGCCTAAGCTTCTCTGAAACGGTTAACAAATTGAATATCGTGCCTGTTTCCATTTCCTATGAGTTCGACCCCTGTGATTTGTTAAAAGCCGAAGAACTACAAACCACTGAGAAACACGGGCAATATGAAAAGGCCGAAGGAGAAGATGTTCAAAGCATCATCAATGGTATTTCAAAACCTAAAGGCCGGGTACACGTTAGCTTTGGCACTCCCATAACTGGCGATTATGACAGTGCTGAACAAGTCGCTGATTTAATCGACGTACAGGTGCTGAGCAATTACCAACTGCATGTTTCCAACCTTGTCGCTTTTGAACAGCTTGATCTAAAAGCTACGCTACTCAATGGTTTGCAAGGTGACAACGTAAAACAAATTCAAGACAAAGCCCAGCAAGCCCTACAAAAATGGCGCAGCAAAAATGCCGCGGAATATAGCGCACAAGCAGCCGAGTTCACACAGCGTATTCAACAATATCCGCAACGTCTTCAATCCTACATCTTAGCCATGTACGCCAACCCACTGATTGAAAAATATCGCATGCAAATGGAATCTATATCCATATAGATAATCATGCCGTAAAAACATACAACCAAGGCAAGCACCTCATGAGTGAATTCAATTCTTCTACATTCGGTGCGGCACACGTATTGCCACTGGACAATGACAGCGGTTATGATCGTTCTATATCCATATCAAGTACACGCATAAGCGCGAACCTCATTCAGGTTCGCGGTGAACTTATTGATACTCGCCAAGATTTTGAAGACCCCGAAAAAACCATTCTTGTACATAACATTGTTGCAAGAATCACCTTTCAATTAAGTGACAACATCATTACTGCTGCTGAATTCGGTTTGCCAAAAATGGCTTTTGAGGGCATGTGCGAAAAACTACCTACCTCAGCAGATGAACTCGTTGGCTTAAATATTTTTAAAAGTTTGAGTTTCAAAATTCGCGCTCTATATGCAGGCCCTCGGTCATGCTTTCACCTATCTTCGTTATTGCAAGCCATGTTACCCTCTTGCTCTCAAGCTCGATGTTGGAACAATGATTTTAAAGAGATGGATGAGAAACTAGCCTCTAACCTGGTTCCCCAAGCTATGGACACCATGTACGAGTCTGTTAAAAATAGTTGCCATGCATGGTCTGCAAAAGATGGAGGCATAACGCAGGATTTTGAAGCGGGAAATTATGCACCTATGCTTGAGAGAACATCACCCAGGCTATTGGGGCGTTGGAAGCAATCACAGGACTAGCGGGTTCCGTAGGAACGGATATGCCAAACAGCAAACTTGGTGCTCATTACCCTACAGTGATGCAGAAGTCGCTACTAGGACATGCTTTCACTTATTGTCTGAAACACTAGGCTGGGCTGTGTAAACTCCTCAATGATGGCCTATTAGAAACCGATAACAATCTCACTACACAGGATTTCAAATCTTTCCTCATCGCGAGGAAAAACTTTGGCAACTACCTTTTTATAAAGTCAAAAAATGGGGCTCGAACAATCAACATGAACCCTAAAATACGTGGCTTAATATGGATACGATCTACATTCAGCTGTTATAAAAATTTAAACTTGGTATAGGAATATAGAGTTAATGGAATTATTTGATCCATACAAAATCACAATATTAGTATCAGGGCTGACAGGATTAATGCTATTTATCCAAATTCTAGTTGCTGATGTCGCTGCAATCAAAGGAAAGCATACACCGGGATATCCTGTTAACCCTGACCATAATAGCTTCTTATTTCGTGCTGCAAGAGTGCATAAAAATACAAATGAAAGTATCGTTATTTTTGTTCTATTTGTATTATTTGGTGTGCTGTCTAATTCAAGTGCTTTCTATCTGAATTTGTTCTCAGCAATCTATTTTGTAAGCAGAATAGCTCATATGTGCTTCTATTATGGTGATTTTAAGTTAGCACGAAGTATCTCATTTGCATTGAGCTTCGCTGGTCTAATTGGTATGTTCGTTACAGGTCTTATGTCGTGAATTGAGAGCTGGTTTCCCAGCTTCAGTTGCTAGCAGTAACTGTATCGCTGTATTTGAGAAACTCACGTTTAAAAAGTCGCAGTTTAACAGTGTCAACGATATTGAATGAACAAGTTTCATTCTCATCTCTACTTATAGAGAGCATCAACAATCTATTTGTGGGTAGTTATATTGGCGTGTATAAACCTAAAAGTGTCACCTTATGATTCCCCTGATTCCGTTAAAAGAAGGTTCAAGGTGGATTAAATTACACAAAGTGAAATATACAATTCTGCAAAAGACATATTTCAAGAAGAATTTCTTGAAGCGCTACAGGAATGCACGTCCATACCTAATACGCGCGTTCGTCTTGTAGTTATCTGCCGTAGGAAGCTATTGTTTCGGAGTAAATTTTGAAATCGATTCTAATTCTAATATTTTTGTTTTTCCCGTTATTTGTACATGCTTATCCGTCCGTCAAGCATGATTTTGTTTTTTATGATGTATACCCAAATGCCAACAACAACCTTAAAAAAGCGATTAATGAAAGCACTCCAATTATTAAAAATGGAAAGAAATACCATGGAAGAACAAATTGGCATGTAAAATGGAATTTCAAATGGAAACGAAGAAATGGTAGGTGTAGAGTCGTTAGTGCAAGTACATCTTTAGATGTGAAATATACTATGCCGAGAATACCGAATGATTATAAAGTAGCTAGCAGCATTAGATACTCTTTTGGGAAATACTATGAGTTACTCTTTGAACATGAAAAGGGGCACAAAAAAACAGGTTTGTTAGCCGCAAAGAAAATAGAAGAGAGTCTACTTTTACTTGGAAATTTTGGGAGCTGTAAAAAGCTAGAAATATTAGCGAATAGAAAAGGGCATGAAATATTAAAGTTATTTCGTAAGCTCGACATAGAATACGATGATAAAACAGGCCATGGAAAACTTGATGGTGTTAATATCAACCATTTTCTATAAATCGGGTAGTCAGAGATCTCTAACCTCCAGCCCCACAATGAAAAACTCTCCATCTATCTCTCAACGAAAACAACCCTTTCTGTTCAAGACATTCTAGTGAAAGCGCTACGTTCATTCCGCTACATCGAATGACGGGTAACGTAGGGCCTACTTGCGGTGAAGACAAATCAACTATCTATAAAGCAAGCAAAGCTTCTGATAAATCGTCCGGTTCTATGTGTGGGTCAGCGGTTTTTTTGATTAATGGAAAGCATTTCCAAAACAATTTTCTATTGCCGCTTGGGGCAATAGGTAATTATATAAATGACTTGGTTCCTCAAGTACAGGTGTGTACGGCTGACGAAGCTCAGTGGGTTAATATTCATGAGGACGAAATCATTCAAAAAATTAAATTTGTGGAGCCTGTTTTCTGGATAACAGCTAGTTTACAGCTTTAAGTTAGATCATATAAGTATCAATAATTAGAGGCGCGCACCGCCTCTAATATCTGTCATTGCTATTGAAAACACGCCGTCTGGCAACTTCTGTATTTATAATTTTTCTTATCGGCCTTACTACTGGAGGGCACTACAAAACGACAAAAGCGAGTGCCGCGATGATAATTTCGAGAGTAAATATTTTCACAAAAAAAGATCTACTTAGATTTATATGTTGATGATATCTAGATCAAGTACCAAGAGTATAGCGCAGAAAGGCAAATAAACCTCCTCGCGCAATACTCTTGCCATTATCACTACCTGCTACAAAACAGGGCAATGCTCTGGCCTGGTAACAACCAACCCAGGCCGATTTAATACATCCAAGTAAGTGCAATCTACTCCAGTGTTCCCTGATAGGTTTAGCGCTCTCAATGCAGTGAACTGCTCTACTCCCCCCAATTCCACAATACCAGTGTCAGACAAATCTAAATTAACTAAAGGGCCTGCGCCCCAGCCCGCTGAAAGGCCTAAATCACTAAACGACGCCAAGGCTATTCCACTAACATTAATTGAGATTAAATCTGTCTGATTTGATAACAACAATTGTAAGTCCGGCAAAGGAATCAATGTATTTTCAGAGATATCCAAGTGAGCCAATCCTGAAAAATTTAACAACCCAAAAATATCCGTCAGATCATTGTTAGATATATTTAGTTTTTTCAACTGAAATACTCCAGGGGCCTGTTCGATATTATTTTCACTGATATTTAAGGTCTGCAACAATACTCCAGCAGTATTAAATTGCGTGATGCCCGTATTGCCAATATCCAACCAAGACAAACGCGGAGATACCGCTAACGTAAAGTCAGTCGTTCCTAACGTTATTCCGTTCAGACCTAGAACCGTTATTTCAGGGTTATTTTGCAGTACCACATCAATATCTGATAATACGATACCGCTGTTATTCCCAACATCTAAGGATCGCAACCCAAACAAGTTATGCAAGGGGGATACATCCGTCAACTGATTACCATAAACATCAATACTGTTTAGGTTCTGATATTGAGACAGCACGGCAATATCAGTTAATTGATTGTCACGCAAACTTACGGCCTCCAAGTTCACAAACCCATCAAGCAAGCTAAGATCGGAGGTATTAGTGCCGCCTAACTCCAATGTTCGCAACACACTTCTCTGTTCATATATCGGATACATTTCATTTAATGTGCCTGATACATTTCCACCATCAGAGCCCCCTCCGACAACATTATTAAGGTATAGAGCCGTCAAACCATTCGCCCCAACCCCAGACAAGACACCGGACAAATCAATCCCAGAATAACCTGATATATCCAATTCTTTGAGAGTAAAGCCTTGCAAGGAAAAATATTGATCCAGCTCTAAATTGGCAATATATAACTTCTCAAGAAACGCCTGGTTCGCACCATAAAACGGCGAATAGAATGTCGTATCAGAGATATTCAGTTCTTTTAAGTACTGGAACGCATTGATTGAAGGATCCATCAAATCCGTAGAGCTAACATCCAATACTCGAATTTGGTGGGCTTTTTGACTAAGGGCCCCCTGCCAATTAAAAAGATTGGACTGCTCTAAGCGTAAGCCTGACAACCGAAGTTCAACAATTGATTCCATATAGCCAATATTATCTAAAGAACTGAGCTTTATATTATTAGACAAATTTAGCTTCTGAATATTCATTGGTAAGTTTGAAACAAAATCATCAGTCAAACGATTGTTAGCAACATTCAGCTCTGTTAATCGGTGAGCGTTAGCAAGATTCAACCATTCAATGTGGTTACCTTCAATTTTAAGCACTTGTAAATCAAGCATCGTACTTACGTCAAAATAACTTAATCCCGTATTTGATACATCAAGGTAGGCTAATTGCGATAATCCACTCCATTGCTGAATACCTTCAATATTAATCAATCCCGCAACACCTAGCCCCTTAATCTCTACCGCATCCAACAAAGGCAATAAATAAGAGGCATCTATAGGGTTATTGGATAAATCTAAAAACTTCCAGCTTCGATACCCTTCATCCCCTAACACAAAGTCAACATCAGAAATGAGATTACCGCTTACATCCAACACAGACAAGTTTGAAAGTAGCGCAAAGGAAGGCACATACTCCAATTTATTATTCGCGATTTCCAAGTGATCAAGAGCTTGATATTTTGAAAGGTTCGGTACGTCCCAATCTTGCAACCCTGTATTACTAAGCTTTAGTTCTTTAATTTCAACAGTGTTAAATTGATCAAGTACTCCAAAGAAATCAAAAGCATTTAGAGGAATATCGTTTAAACCAATAGATTCCAAATATTGATTGTTCATCAATACAGCTTCCAACTCACTTATCATGGTAATAGGGTTACCAGACAAATCAAGATGGCGTAAGTTTTTCTGCTCTAACCCCCACAGATAATTAATGAAATTATTTTCTGCCTTAAGTGTTGTCAAACTTACATAACCAGACATCCAGCCAAAATCATGTACCCCCATATCGCTGACATCAAGGTATTCTAATTTCTTAAAATCACCATTATATGAATCAAGTCCACCTAACCAATAAATATCATTTCGCTTTAGCCCCGCGATATCTAGTGCTAATAAAGAGTCTTTATACTGAATGGCATCTAGTACCTGGGAAACTTCCATTTGAGAATACCCAACATATAGAGAACGAATACTCTCCATAGAAAAAGGGATTTCAGTCAAAAAAGTATGGCTTACATTCAAGGTTTCTAGCTGTAAATCACCTCCCCACACATTGGCCACAGGGTTATGGCTAATATCCAACGAGATCAGGCGAGGAAGCAAGGACACGTCAATATTAACTATGCCCGTGCCTGATATATTAAGAGCATGCAAGTTTGGCAAATCCAGATTAAAATCAGCATCGTAAGCACTCGCCCCGACTAAGTTCAACCCGGAAAGATCCAATTCTTGCAACAATCCAAGTCCAGCAATACTATCCATCAACATTGTTTTATCAGAGATATTTGTTAAGGATAGGTTTAGGCTTTGCAAATTCAGCAGGCTATACAAGAAATCCGCGTTATCAACGTTAGTATTGGTTAACGATAATGAACCCAACCAAACCAAACCGGCGACATCACTACCGTATTCAATAGGATTAAACCCTGCATTAAGCCCCACCAAACCCGCAGGAAGCCCTGCAAGATTCGAAATATCATTGTGGGATATATCAAGATATTCTAGCGTCGGCGACATCAATGCTGCTGGTAGCTCTACGAGGTGAGTGCCCGAGAGGTTTAACCGGATCAATTGCTGAAAGAGCGTCTGATTACTGGTTTGCACTTGAGGTGCTCCCGTCCCTTTCAGCTCTAATTCCATTAATTGAGTATTGTTCTGCTCTAAAGCAGAGAACACATCAATATCAGAAAGATCGATGTCGTTAAGCCTTAAGGTGTGCAGGCCTAGATTGAGCCCAATAATAACTTCAACATTGTTTGGATCAACGTCACTTCCTGAAAGGTCCAACTCCAATAGATTCTCTAAAAACAAGTTTGAGTACCCACCCTTTATATTCCTAGCGATCAAGTGTTCAAGGCCAACGAGCACATTTAACCCAGACAGTTCTAAATCAGTTAAATCACTGACATCGAGATATCGCAAACTTAACTGGTTATCTCCAACAACGTCATACAGACTATAATAGTCTGGCACATCAATTCCAGCTATACCCAGCGTATGGAGCTGCTTTGTGTTACTTAATACATTTTGAACATCATTAAACTGGAGGTCTGTATAACTTACATCAAATGCCTTAAGGTTATTCAACTCGCCAGTGAGAAAATCAAAACCTGTTGAATAACGAAGATATAGTTCTCGCAAGCTTGACGGCATCAAACCTAACTCAAGGTTCTTATTGTTACTCAGGTCCAACACTTCTATATCATCCAACTGATTAAAGTCTGCTGAATCAATATGCGTATCGGCCAATTTAAGTGTTACAAGAGGCAAACCATCAAGCATTGAAAGGTACTGATTTCTGAGATCAATGCCAGATACGTCCAAATAAGATAGATTATTAACGTTCGCTACCTGAGAAAATACTGAGCCCGTATCCGCAATAGGAAGATAAGAAACATCTAAGTGTTTTAACTTATTAAGGTTCGTGAAATCTGGAAGGGTCGTTGAGTAGGTATGCCCGACATCCAAGTATTCAAGATTATGCAATTGATTAGAAAATGTTAAATCAACAATTGGATTGTCATTAATTGACAACTCCTTCAGCCCTGAAAACAAGGCTAAATCGCCAGGAAACGTTATATGGTTTCGCGACAGGTCTAAAGATTCAATTTTTGAAGTGCCTAGACCGAACGAAATCACATCCGAAATATTCTCAAGCCCCAAATTTGCCACGCTAATATTTTTAATTGCAGGGCTATTGGTGATTACTTGGTGAATATCATTGATATCCAATGATATATCCCCAGACACATCCAAATGAGTTAGTGTCGCTACCGAAGACAGGTCACCGACAAATCCGGCATTTCCTGCCAAGAGCAGTTCATGGATATTCTTTGGAAACATCATAGAAGACAAACGCGTACTCGACATATCGAGGTGACGTAACCCATCCAATTCCGCTATTGATGAATCTGCAGCACTATAATCACTACCCTGCACGCTAAGCCATCGCAAATTATTAAATTGATATAGGCTGAGAGGACCTTCTCGATACATCCCGGCAACATCAAGCTTTCTTAAACGCTGAGGTTGCTGAATACTTTGTAACAACGAGTAAGGATCCTGATACCACTGCTCGTTATATAAATCCGACACAATTAACGTTTCAAGCAAAGGCATTGTTGCTAACTTTGATATCAATTCAGTACTTGAGGTCTTAGAGTCGCGGACATTCAACGATTTTATGGCGCGCACGTCGAAGTCGTTCAATGTTACCTGGGTATGGCTAATGTCCAGCTCCCTGAGCCTCAACCACTCCAACCCAGATAAACCATCCGCCCCGAGCACTGGGTTATTACTGACATTTAGACCCTTAAGGTTCGAAAAATACAACCCACTAAACCCACTAAACCCATCAAGCTCCATATCTGAAAGATTTAAATTTATTAGCGTATCGAATTGGTCAAACATTAAGTAACTGTCGCTAACCGTATTTCCTGACATATCAAGATCGGTCAATCCAGAAATAGCAGAAAGCAACCATGTAATCACACCACCATCCAATCGATTATTCGATACGTTTAGTTTTTCCAATCCTACTATTAGCTCTATACCCACTAACTGTTTCAAGTTTAACCCACCAATATCAAGCGAAGTTAAGCCCACAAAATCACCAAATGGGAACTCACCTGACAGTATATTATCAGACACATCAAGCTCTTTTAGTCCGCCCGCTATCGGAGACAGCAATCCATAATCATCAAACCCTGTATCACCAATAGCAAGTAACTCTAGGAACGTTAACTGAGAAAAATCAGGAAAAACATTTATCGAGTTATTGCGAAATGACAAATCAACTAAACCGGGTTGGCTTACCAACGCAGCAACATCATTTAATCGAGTGCTATCGATATTAAGCCCCTTCAATTGAAAGTCAGCAGGCTTACCGCCTCCATCTTCAACAAAAACCCCACCTAAGTCAGACAACGAATCAAGCGGCATATCCGCCAAAAACAACGTCTTTAGCCCTTTATTATTATTAATAACGTCAGCAAGGCTAATTTTATCCAGATTCGGGTTATGAGACACATCCAAAGAAACAAGACTATTTAGCTGAATGATGCCTTCAAGAGATTTTAAAAAATTGCCATTGACGTTTAATACTTCCAAAGACTGTAATTGGATCAACGGCTGCAGGTCTTCTAGTACGTTATTAGCAACATTTAATTCTTTCAGCGTCAAGATTCCAGAGATAACATCAAGATCACGTAACCCCACATTTTCTATTTCCAAAACCTCCAATGGTAAAGAAAACCCTGAAAAGTACATTCCTGTAAGCACAATATCATTTAGCAACAAATGGGAGATGTTTTTATTGTTATCAAGAACATTAATAATTTCCAACTGATCCGAGATGGGATTGCCAGACAAGTCTAAATGTGTAAGCGTTGAAAGCTGCGAGAGGCTCGATACCTGCGTTATCATATTACCGCTCAAATACACCTCTTCCAATCGCGAAGACATGCTGTAACCAAGATTAAGCTCTTCTATATAGTTGTCACTTAAGTCAAGTACTCGCAGATTGTTAAAGAGCTCAATCCCAGCAAAATCCTCAATCTTTTTATCCGCACACCGAACTTCCGTTACCTGTTCATTAAATTGCCAATTATTTTCTTGTGCTGCTAACTCGACGCATTGCTTTAACTCTTCTGGCCAAATCATTGAAGTATTAAGGTCAGTAAAAGTCACATCAACGACCACTTCCGCCGTCACCAGCCCATTCTCATTTTCTGCAGTTAATGTATACGTTGTTTGCTCCATAGGGGACACAAACACTCCAGTATCATCGACTGATAAAACATCATCACTGGGTAAAATCGAAATATTATCCGCACCAACCACCGACCAATGCAGCTCTACGGGTTCTCCTGCCCTAGTATCACCTTGATAAAACCCAAAATCTAAAATTTCAGGTAACGGAGGTGCAGGTATCACTGTCACCGTTAACAATTCCGTGGTTGTTTTTAACGCGTCTTTAATCATCGCGGTTGTGGTCAGGGTATATTCGGTGGTTTCCACTGGCGTTACACTTGCTGTACCAATCAAATCAACATCACCTAACTCTGGCTCGATTACCATGGTGATATCAGTTGCCCCCTCTGCGTAAACCACGCTCCATGACAATGTGGAGGTCTCACCTGCATTAACCGTTTCTGGTTCTGCTGTAAATTCAACCTTAGAGGCAGCATTACAACCGCTCATTAGCGCAATCAATATAAAAACAAAGGATAACTTTCCTGCGGCGCTCCCTGTGACCCGACATACAGCATCCACCAAAGCATTACTAAAGATTTTCTCAAAAAATGTTTCTACAACAAGCGGCCTCATAACTTCTCCCTGAACAACAATGTCAATTTGTGATCATTTTTTATATTTATACGGCTATACAGAAGGGAAAAAACAGAATAAATGATTAACCTATAAGCGACATCTATCGCGTGCCTAATCCCTTAGCATAAAGCAATCATTCATTCTAAACGCATTAGTTCAATTTACAATTACCTTTTTGTTACCGACTGCAATCGTAAACATACCGACCCTAACATCACAAATAATAACCAGCCACTTATTGACCCACCGCCACCAGAAGCCCTAGGACGACTAAACATTGGCTGATGACTATCAACTCTTGCCGACGTTGCCTGCTGTTGTTTGCGTACCTTTCTAGCATTTTGTTCTTTTTCTACGCGTTTCTTATTATTTCTCGTGATGCCTTGCTGCTGAAAAACCTCTTCGCGGACAACTATCATTGACGTTGACTCTGTCACCAATCCATATTCCAACGCCGTTTCAACCATTGCTTGGCTTATATCTGCGTCTTCACCAAAATAATCAATTCGGTTCTGTAGTTGTTCAATTTTTTCGAAAGCCCACAAGCGCTCCAGCTCTGGATTAGTTTCATCAATATCGGGCAATGCGATTGTTGTTTTATACTGTTTATTACCTGCTCCTATTTTTCCTTTCATTGTGACGGTGACATTGCCGGGCTTAAAATAATGCCCCATCACTACGAGCTGCTCTCCTTGATAAAGCGTTTGCAGTTTTTCTGGGGTTATATCCGCTACACCTCCGCCATCAATATGAATCGATACATCTCGAAATGCTTGATGAGTCATTTTATCTACTGCCAACATCAACTGCCCAATAATATCATCTGAATTTGAAATGCTAACGGCAAAACCATTCGAAATATCTGTCATGCTTTGCAACAACGGGCGGTTCGCACTATTACCCATCACAAAGGTAAATAATCGCGTATCGTATCGTTCTAGCAGTTTTAGAAACCCTTTCTTTTCAGTAACACCGACATTTGCAACGCCATCGGTTACCAATATCATTGCGGTAGATCGATCAGAATCCAAACCCTTAAGCCCTTTTTTCATCCCCTCATAAAGATTGGTTCCGCCGTTCGGTCCATGATTTGATAATGATGCAATCATTCGTTCAACATTCGGCTTTGTTGCAGCTAAATACCCACGACTAAGCTCAGTGGCGGAGTTATTAAATAACACCACACGAAACCGATCTTCTGGCCGAAGCTTATCAAGTCCTTGGCGCACTCCTTCCACTAAGGTGGCATACTTGCCTTGCATTGAACCGGATATATCCAATACAAAAATCCAGTCGCCTCCATTATAGATTGGAGCCAAATCATCACCTGGCGTTAATGTCATCATGAAGGTACCTTTGACATTACCTGCTTCTCGATAAGTTTGCATATCCACACTTCCTGGCAAACCTTCTTGTAAACGCCAGTAAACGGCAATATCTTGATCAAGCTTGATCGTTGATGATATCGATGACGTTGTATTCTGCCCATCGTGTTTTACACTGTCTCCCGCCAAAACCTCTCGCTGTTGCACATCATTCACCAAGGATACGTCCCATTCTAGAGGTGACACCTGTTGAATATTAGCCGCTGGATGTTTCGGTAAACGCATAGCATCTAAGGGATAACCTGATTTTAATCGTAAATTAAAGCTAAACTTTTCTGATACCGCTTCATTACGTGACCAAAATGCTAACGCGACCTCATCCACCCCACCATTTTCTAATGGATAAAGGTATCGCCCCACACCAAGATCAACATGTACCGCCTGCACATACACCAAACGAATTCGCACATCACTATTGGCCCTAACCGGTGAAACAGAAATATCAAACGTCTTATATGCATTTTTCTCGACCAAGGCGACGCCCTGTCCCACCGCTTTTTGCTGCTCATAGATCTTACGCGCCTTTTGTTTACGCACTACCTCACCAATAACCGGCTGACCATCAATCCAATAGGTGAACTCTCCCACCGCCGCTTTTTCAGGTACCGGAAAAGAATACAGTGCATCAAGATCTTGGTTGTGGGGATTCCCAAACACCTGATCTATAGATGTAGTGACATAACCACTTTCAATAACCACTTCTACGTGATGCTCTTTGATGGATAAGCCTGGCAATTGCGTATTACGGGGTTGTAACAGACCTGCGGCATTAACAAAGGAAGCGGATAGCGTTAATCCCCATACCATAAGTACCGTTAATATTGATTTCATCGATTTCACTCCTGTTGTTGAAAATAATCAAAGCTAGTGTGCAACGATAAAACCCACCAAAAAAGCATAACAACCAAGGTTGAATAGCTAAGTACCCTAGGTATTGCTCCATAAGACTTTTGCCCATAAAAGGTGCTTTGCATGATTCAACAAATAGCTTGCCACCTATAAACAAGCATCTATAAATTATTCAACTACACTTTGGGGGAAGCCTAAGATCATAGCGTTAGACTTTTAGAAAGTGTTAGATGCTCTGCTGTATCCATCCTTATCAACTCTGGAATTATTCACTGAATATGGATGCTGATGTCGAAAAAAACACATAGGCCAATCTCCCGCGTCGGGTCCTTGATCTCGCGCTATACACTGGTAATACTCACGCTGCTGAGTCTATTGGGTATTGCAGGCGCTTATCTCTATCTATCCAATATTTCGAAACAAGTCATCTCGGATAACTCTGTTTCTGGTGCCCGTCGTTACCTAGAAGCGCTCTCGGAATTTCGTACACTCTACACCTCTGAAGTCATCAAAACTGCTAAAGAACAAGGCCTTACGGTGACCCATAATTACAAGGATATCGAAGGTGCCATCCCTTTACCTGCGTCACTAAGCATGGCATTGGGAAAAAAAATCGGTAGCCACCAGTCAGGGGCACAAACCTTTTTGTATAGCCGTTACCCGTTTCCTTGGCGCACAGAAGAAAACAAAGCCTTATTCTCCCAGCCCTTTGTGAAAGAGGCCTGGTTAACCCTTTCCCAATACCCAGACCAAGCCTACTTTAAATTTGTAGAATATAACGGCCGCCCCTCTATTCGTTACGCTATTGCCGATAAAATGCGTGCAGCCTGTGTGGATTGCCATAACAATCATCCTGATACCCCAAAAAATGATTGGAAAGAAGGGGATGTACGAGGGGTTATGGAGGTAATATTACCCATTAATGTTGCACAAGCGGCTGCCCAAACCACTATCGATGCAACCTTCTCCATTTTAGGCCTAATCACGTTATTGCTAATCGTGGTGATTGGACTTGTCTTTACCCGCATGAGCAACGATAAAAATACACTGGTAAGCAGCCGTGACGATTTGCTTATCCAGCGCAACGAAATTGAAACCCAAAATAATGCGCTCAAAGAGGCGCATCAACAGCTTGCCATCCACGCTGCCGAATTAACCACGGCGATTCAATGTAAATCCGATTTTCTTGCCTGTATGAGTCATGAAATTCGCACGCCCATGAACGGTGTTATTGGCATGTTGAATTTGCTTCTACGCTCCCCCATGGAGGAAGGTCAACACCACAAAGCCATGATCGCCAAAACCAGTGCGGAGTCGCTACTGACCATCATTAATGACATCTTAGATTTTTCTAAAGTAGACGAAGGGAAATTAGATTTAGAACACATTGAATTCAATATTATCAAAATACTCTGTGACCTGACGGATGCAATGGCTTTTAGAGCCGAGGCAAAAGACTTAGAACTTATCGTCGACCTCTCTAATATCTCCCACGCGCAGGTCAAGGGTGACCCAGGCCGATTACGCCAAATATTAACCAATTTAATCAGTAACAGCATTAAATTTACTGACCGAGGTGAAATTGAGCTCATTGCCGGTTTACAAGCCATCAATGAATCTGAATTTATCTTCTATTGTAAAATTAAAGATACGGGAATTGGCATTCATCCCGATAAACAAGCCTCATTATTTGATGCATTTAAGCAAGCAGACACATCGACAACACGAATATATGGCGGTACCGGCCTCGGTTTATCTATATGTAAACAGTTGAGTGAACTTATGGGCGGCAGCATATCTAGCGCCAGCAAAGTAAATGAAGGGAGCTGCTTTGAGTTTACTGTATCATTAGAAATCAGTAACTTATCTCCTCCCGAAAAACCTGAGATGGCCGTCGACAATTTATCGGTACTTGTCATTGATGACAACGAATGTTCAGGTCACGTCATTAAAAAACAATTGGAAATCTGGGGCGTTCAAGTTACCTATCTTGCGGATGCTAGCGCGGCTTTACAGCTATTAAATCAAGCAAAAGAATCCTCAAGTAGCACGCCTTACGATGTAATTCTCGTTGACATGATCATGCCAGGATTGGGGGGGGAAGAATTCATTAAACGCGTCAACGCTGATCCCTTATTAGAAGATAACAAGCTTATATTGATGTCCTCGTTAACACATCGGCACGATAAAGCTTATTTTGATGCGCTCGGATGTTTTAGCAGTTTCCCCAAACCCGCAACGCCCTTTCACCTGATTAACGTCCTAAATCTCTGCACATCGCATGATACGGAATCACATACTGAAGATTCACTCCTAGAAACAAACAATGTGATTGGTACTACATCATTACTGGAAACCGGCTCTGAAGAAATACCACACTACCCTTGGTCTATTCACAGCAGGGTTTTATTGGTAGAAGACAATAAAATTAATCAAATTGTCGCATCCGGTATTTTAGAAGATTTCAGCATTAGTGTAGAAATAGTTGCTAACGGACAAGAAGCGATTAATGCGCTTGAATCTGCTATCGATAAGCCAGCTTTTGACTTGATTTTCATGGATTGTCAAATGCCCGTACTCGATGGTTATAAAGCCAGTGGGTTAATTCGAAAAGGTGCGGCAGGATCCTGGAATAGCAAAATACCCATCGTCGCCATGACCGCTAATTCGATGAAAGGCGACAAAGAAAAGTGCCTTGCTGCGGGGATGGACGATTATATTAGCAAACCCATAGAAATAGATAATGTCGAAGCGATACTAATCACCTGGCTCACAGGGAAGTAGGATTCATATATGTCCCGTAATGCCACAGAGTCGCATGGTAAAAAATCATCACCATGATTCAATATTCGACTATAGTGAAAATAGAACAAAGGTCAATATTTAATCAACAGAAAAAACGCGTGTTTATTTGGCAACAACTAACCAACCCCAGGCCCTGAAAATGGCCATCCGTCAGGCGAAGATACTACCCGGCTATATTTAAAAAGCAGGGATCAATCACAGATAACCTAAATTCCACAATACTATTATTGAGGTAAAGTAACGATGAATAAAACCCTTCTTATACGACTTGTCGTAACATTAATTTTAATTGTTACAAATACAGCCGCATTCGCGGGTCAAAGAGACGTGGCGACTGACTTAACCACCCTCTTACGATCTGCTAGAGCCATCACCGTAAATAGCACTACTATCAACGACCCCAGTGCTTTTAATGTTAGTAATTTTGTTACCGAAACTAAACGTAAATATGAGAAATCCGCAGGGAAAGAATTCGATGAGTCTCATGTTCTACTAACCCAGCTTATGGATGCGATTACGTATGTGATAAAAAATGCTAAGGAAGGTCAATATGTAGGTAAATGGAAAACAGGAGCCTATGCCAATAAATTTCTGCCTGCTCGTTTTGCACGGCTAGTAGGTCTTAGGTTTGAAAAGCTTACTAATGGCAAGGCTATCATTCGACTTACAACGTCAAGTCAACTATTGGTAAACACCGAAAATAAGGCGGATGCATGGGAGACTGATGTGATAGAGCAAAAATTCAGAAACCCAAGCTGGCCCAAAAATAAGATGCATGACAATTATACCAATGACGGATTTAGACTCATGTTACCCGAATATTATACAGCAGGGTGTTTGTCCTGCCATGGTGGCGAACAAGGAAAGGCCATTCATGCTGAGCCTGTGGAGGGTCAATTGGGTGCATTTGGTGGAGCCATTAGTGTTTTGCTCTATGATGACGATTGAAGCAAGAAAGGATCATTGGTATCCCGTTGACATACTCAACGTTGGCTCTGGTCCAAGTGAATTAGTAAGTCGCTTCGCAACGGTCTATTCTCCTCAGAATTAGACCTCTTATGGCCGAGCAATAATAGCGTCTATTTCGATAGGGACGACAATATTAACATCACTTGGACACCCCTCAGTTATGGTGAATAGCTTATTGATAATTATGCTACACTCTCTTTCCTATAACTAAAAGCCATCAAAACGAATCCACACCTGATATGAGCACGATCTCCCACACAGCATTTTCAGTAATAGAAGACAACGAACTATTCATTGTCATTGATAAATCACCAGGCATTAGCTTTCACTCAGAAAGTGGCGATCCAGGCCTCTTTGAGCAAGTGAAAAGTGCATTATCGCTCAATGAACTTTACCCAGTTCATCGCCTCGACAAGATAACATCAGGCCTGATGCTGCTAGCCAAAACCAAGCAATCTGCCAGCGATTTATCAGAACTTTTCCGCTTACGCCAAGTTAGTAAGTTTTATCTGGCAATATCTGACAAAAAACCCAAAAAGAAACAAGGTCTGATTAAAGGTGACGTCGAAGCATCACGTCGTGGAAGTTGGAAATTATGTAAATCGAAAGAAAACCCTGCCATTACTCAGTTTTTTAGCCATTCAATCAAACCTGGTATGCGCTTATATTTACTCAAGCCCCACACAGGTAAAACCCACCAAATTAGAATTTCTCTTAAAAGCTTAAGCTCCCCTATAGTCGGTGACATGTTATACCATAACGCATGGGAGGCAAAAAAAATCGACCGAGGGTATCTACATGCCTATGGATTATCATTTTCACTTCACGATATAAAATATGCATACATTACACCGCCAAGTATTGGCGCTCTATTCCTAGACGAATGTACTCGGAAAGTAATACAAGAACAATACGCATCTCCCGAGACTTTACCCTGGCCTACGTTGTAATAATCCCTGCTTCAAGGTGAGGAACATTCTTACTTATGACTTTATCTTTTCATCGTCACCATGTGGCAGTTAACATCGTTTGCCCCGTTATCCCAGCAAACGTAGCCCCTCTTATTGAATATTTGGAAGTACTTAACCGAACCCTTCATTCACAATCTACCATCGAGCACCCTCTATTTCACAAAATAAACACTCACCACTTCTGTCGCTGGACGGTACTACCGGCAAGCATCGGCAAGCACGGATCTTATCCAGCTCAATTGTTATTTGAATCAAATATCGACGAGCCTCTCGAGCAATACTTGGAAAGGTTGATTCAACAAGACAGAGGGACATTAACAACAATTTACCAGCATTGTGAGGGATTCAACGCGGCATCAATTAGTCGTTATTTATCCGAACATAATATTGCAACGCCAGTGCATTACCGGGGCGCGCACTACCATAGCCAGCAGCAGATCCAGGACGACCAGATACTTTACAACGCGCTTGATAGCTTCATCGACGAAAAGCAAGGCAATGAGTCACTCATTAATTACTTCGATCTCGGCTTAAAAGAACAGCTAAGCAAACACCTTAAGGAAAATGGTATTCATTGGCCATTTGAAACAGTACAAAAACGGCCAAAACCATACTGGCCAACGTTACTTGGTTGCATTGCGTTACTACCTTTCATTATTTTTCCTCTCGGGTTATTTCTCGGTGCGTGGTATATCATTCTACGTAAGCACGAAAAAGCTGACATACCAGAAGAACACAACAACAATAAAGCTGCCAGACACAATCATATTCGCCATGTCACACAGGAGGAACAACAGACAATTCAAAGCCCGATGACAAGTATTGTTGAAATAAAACCCGGCCGATTCCGACTGGTAACACTCAAAGTCATCTTATGGGTGATCAACCTGTTAGCAGATATTTTTTACAACAAAGGTAAACTCGGCTCGATTAATACTATTCACTTTGCTCGCTGGCTTATTATCGACAACAACAAACGTCTAGTATTTTTATCCAATTACGACGGCAGCTGGGAAAATTACCTTGGCGACTTCATTGATCGGGCTGCAATGGGTTTAACGGCTGTATGGAGCAATACTGACGGGTTCCCCACAACAAAAAGGTTACTCCTGCAAGGTGCAAAAAATGACACCGCATTCAAAGCCTATGCCCGGAAAAGCCAATTAAAAACGCATTGTTGGTATAGCGCCTATCCAAATTTGACACTACGAAACATTCTCAACAACAGCCATATTCGACAAGGCTTTAACAAAACAATGAATGAGAAGCAGCTATCAACGTGGTTAGCGCGCTTTTAACAATTATAATAAGAGCGCTAGTAATGCAGCCAATTAATTTTCCCAATATACAGAGCCTGATTTTATATGCCTACAAAGACCTACACCATGCTACGTATTTAATGCTTCATATTGAGCATCCCGATTTATTTAAACAATGGCTTTCTGACAACGTTGACAATTTCACTACGAGTGACTGCCAGGCAGAATCAACGGCAATTAATATCGCATTTACTGCACCAGGCCTAAACAAACTCAATCTTTCTCAACATACCTACCAACAATTCTCTAGAGAATTCAAAGAAGGCATCGCGACCACTAAGCGCAGCCAGGTACTGGGAGACGAGGCAAGTAACTCTCCTGAAAAATGGAACTGGGGCGGACCATCAACCCCCGTCATTGACGTGTTATTGCTTTGCTATGCAGATTCAGACTCAGCACTCAAAGCTCAAATATCCCACATCACCACCGAAATAGAAGCTTACACAACACAGCTACAAGAGCTTTCTACTCACTCGCTATTTGAGCGCAAAGAGCACTTTGGATTTAAAGATGGCCTTTCCCAACCTAAAATTGCAGGAATCCACACAAATGCCAAAGAAAACAATACCCTTGCTCCAGGTGAATTATTGTTAGGTCAGGAAAGCGGCTACGGAACAACAACACCTTTCCCTCACGACAACGAGAACTTCAAACACTTTGGAAAAGATGGCAGCTACTTAGTATTTCGTCAGCTGGAACAGGATGTAAAGGGGTTCTGGCATTACCTTGACAAACAAAATACAGAAGAAGATAACAAGGTTTATCTCGCTGCCAAAATGGTGGGACGCTGGCCAAATGGCGCACCTATCAGTTTATTTCCAACACAAGAACCCGACCACTTAAACCCCGCTATCGCAAACGACTTTAACTACTCGGACGACCCTCAAGGCAACCTCTGCCCTATGGCATCACACATTCGTCGCACCAATCCACGCGCAACAGACCTTGGTTTATCCAATGTAAAAGACAATATCGCAAGCGTTAATCATCATCGTATAATCAGGCGAGGCCGCCCTTATGGCAAACCTTTACATAAACACCTTTCCCCAACAGCAATGATGAAAGCAGATGACTCGGAACCCCGAGGGTTACATTTTTTATGTTTTAATGCTGACCTTTCTCGACAATTCGAATTCATCCAACAAACATGGGTTAACAACGAAAAGTTTAATGGTTTGTATAACGACCTCGACCCATTGCTCGGTACACGCCCTAAAGAACACGATATCTCAGGGGGAGATTTCACCATTTCTCAAAAACCCATGCGGCACAAGCTAAAAAACATCCCCCAATTTGTCACAACCAAAGGTGGCGCCTATTTCTTTATGCCCAGTATTTCTGCGCTCAAACAACTGGCAAACAGCAATCAATAGCACATCAACTCACGTGAGGGGTAGCCCCCTATAAAACAGGCATAAAAAAAGCGTCGATATGACGCTTTTTTTATGCCTGTTTTATACTTTTGATCAACAATGAGCGACCATAGTATTAACTGCCGTTTATCAGATAGTGAGTATAAATACTGGCCACGTAACCCAAACCTACGGCCCAACTCCATTTCAAATGACTAAAAAACGTATACTTACCCTGTGACTGCCCCATCAACGCAACACCCGCCGCAGAACCAACAGAAAGTAAACTACCACCAACACCAGCAGTTAATGTTACGAGTAACCATTGATATAAATCCATTTCAGGATTCATGCTCAAAATAGCAAACATTACCGGGATATTATCCACTACGGCTGATAATAGGCCTGCTACGATATTTGCATTGGTTGCCCCCCAACCTTCGTACATAACCTGGGACACTGCACCTAAGTAACCAATAGTTCCCAAACCGCCAACACAGAAAATAACACCAAAGAAGAACAGTAGCGTATCCCACTCGGCCTTTGCCACTTTGTTAAAGATATTGAATTCCTCAATATCTTCACTCGATCTCGTGGTGATTTTAATATAATAAGAAAACAAGAATAGATAAGATAATCCTGTCATCATACCCAGAAATGGAGGCAAGTGTAAAAATTGCTTAAAGCTTACTGCTGTAGCGATAGTACACATAAAGAGTACACAAATAATAATCCCGCCGCGGTCCATCGATACTGATTCACCTGTAACCTTCGGTGTCTCATTCGGTATGGCAAAACTCATGATCACAGCAGGTATAAGAAAGTTAACGACTGAAGGAACAAACAAGACAAAAAAATCGAAGAATTCTGCCTTCTCCGCCTGCCAGACCATCAAGGTTGTTATATCACCAAATGGGCTAAACGCACCACCAGCATTCGCTGCAACCACAATATTAACAAAAGCGATACTAACAAACTTTAAATTCTCACTACCCACCGCGAGCACCACGGCTCCCATTAACAATGCCGTAGTTAAATTATCTGCTACCGGTGAAATGAAGAATGCCAAAACCCCTGTAATCCAAAATAGCGCTTTATAGCTATACCCTTTGCTAACCAAATAAGAACGTAATGCTTCAAATACATTTCGTTCTGTCATGGCATTGATATAGATCATTGCCGTTAACAAAAAGAGGAACAATGCGGAGTATTCCAACAAATTGTGGGTTATCGCAGCATCAACAATGCCTTCTCCACCATCAACCTCTTTGGCAATTAACGCAACCAACACCCAAATAATACCCGCGGCCAACATCACAGGTTTGGATTTACGAAGATGAATAAATTCTTCCGCGATAACAAACGCATAAGCAATAGCAAATAGCGCCAGTGCCAAAGCACCTAACATAGCATCCGTCATCTCTAATGTGGCAACTGTACCGCCACTTGATGCCCATACAGGGGTAACACCCAATACACTTAATACAACCAATAAATACTTAAAAGCTTTCAACATCTGTCTCCTGGTTTTTGCGCTCGCGTATTCTACTGAAATTGAGGAAAAAAGCACCAACAAAATACCCCACTCAAATCAATGCTTTTACTTTTAGTGATGTATCAAAGAATTAATTTCATTATCTCGACGACTTATTTCGTCGAATTTCTAACCGTTCACTAGATCGCTGAAGGATCTTTTGTTTTTCATCTGCAGTTGCAGCATTCCAGCCAGTGATTTCCTCTAAAGCGCGACCACACCCCAAACAAATATCATCACCGTCTAAACAACAATTTCTCACACAAGGACTTGTGGACTTATCAAGCGCGCCATCAGAAGTTAACATGACAAAAACCTCCTAAAACGTAGGATGAGAGCAAAAACAGAAGTGAGTGCACACTATCGACAGAACTATGATTTGCACTTACTCTCTAAGCATAATCAAAGACTGATATTTAGCCAACTCTGGCACTAGCCTGACAAAAAAGCACCGCCAAACCAACAAGACTACGCATGTCTCACCGGCTTATCAGTGCTTAAAACCAACCTTATTTTTTCAATGCTGACAGCACATCACCCATCGTATCGCGTGCATCCCCGAACAACATGCGTGTATTTTCTTTGTAAAACAATGGATTATCGACACCAGCATAACCTGTCGCCATGCTTCTTTTTAACACAACAGCCGTTTTTCCTTTCCATACCTCCAACACTGGCATCCCATAAATAGGACTTCCTGGATCTTCCGATGCACCAGGATTTACAATGTCATTAGCACCAATAACCAACACAACATCTGTTTTTGGCAAGTCTTCGTTAATCTCATCCATTTCCAAAACAATGTCGTAAGGTACCTTAGCCTCTGCAAGCAGCACGTTCATGTGGCCTGGCAACCGCCCCGCTACAGGATGAATACCAAATCGCACAATAATACCTTTATCTTTCAGCAATCGTGTAATGTCATATACCGTATTTTGCGCTTGGGCTACGGCCATGCCATAACCGGGAACAATAACAACCTCTGAAGCATCCGCTAACATACCCGCCACCTCATCCGCCGTCGTTGACACTGTTTCTTTCGGTCCATCATCTGCTGTCGATGAAACACCTGTCCCCTGCCCGAAGCCTCCAAGGATGACACTTACAAAGGACCGGTTCATCGCTCGACACATAATGTAGCTAAGAATGGCACCACTACTTCCCACCAACGCCCCCACAACTATCAGCAAGTCATTCGACAACATAAAACCTGTCGCAGCAGCTGCCCAACCGGAATAACTATTTAACATGGAAACAACCACTGGCATATCCGCACCACCAATACCCATCACTAAGTGCATGCCTAACAAAAACGACAGTACAGTCATGATAATCAAGTACGTTAACGCTGAACCATGCTCTGCATTGGAAAACATCACCCCCAGAACAACAGAAGCGATTACAATCCCCAAATTTAACCAGTGCCGTGCAGGTAACATCAGCGGTTTACTGGCAATACTGCCCCGCAATTTTCCAAATGCTATTATCGAGCCAGTAAACGTAACGCCGCCAATAAAAACACCAAGAAAAATCTCTACCTCATGAATGACCTGCTCTGCAACACTGTTAAATGTTTCTGCACCTAAAAAGCTAGAAATACCCACAAGTACCGCAGCTAACCCTACAAAGCTATGTAAGACAGCAACCAATTCCGGCATTTCAGTCATTTCGACCCGTTTAGCCAATGCAAAACCAATCGCACCACCAACAACAATAACAACGGCTAACACGCCATAACCCGTCACGCTTTCGCTGAGAATCGTTGCTATTATCGCAACTGCCATTCCAATAATCCCGAACCAATTGCCTCGCTGGGCCGTCTCTTGATTACTTAATCCGCTTAAACTCAAAATAAACAGTACGCTAGCACCGATATATGCGGCAGTTAATACACCTTCTGACATATTGATAACCCCCTATTTACGGAACATGCGTAACATGCGCTGAGTGACAGCAAATCCACCGCCAATATTAATCGATGCGATCAACACCGCTATCGCGGCAAGAATGGTTATAGGCTCCCCTAAACCTCCCGAGATTTGTAACATTGCCCCGATAACAATAATGCCGCTAATCGCATTGGTTACACTCATTAAGGGAGTATGCAAAGAAGGCGTCACATTCCATACAACCTGAAAACCAATAAAACACGCCAAAACAAATACGATAAAATGCGACAAGAATGCCGGCGGAGCAACGTAACCAATACCCAATAACAAAACACCCACCGTCGCTAACACTGGCACGTTAATTTTTTTAGGGCCTTCATCTACAATTTCTTTTTTGGGGATCTCTTTTACCAAAGCAGGTTTGGCGATAGCAGGTATTTTCAACGGCGGTGGCGGGAAGGATATAGCGCCCTCATGTACAACCGTTGCACCTCGAATGACGTCATCTTCCATGTCGATAGAATAACCATCACCCTTACACATATCCGTCAACAGGTGCACCAGATTTTGTGCATATAAGCTACTGGACTGTGTTGGCAAACGACTGGGGAGATCTGTGTAACCAATAATTGAAACGCCGTGCTTTACAACAACCTGATCTTTTTCTGTTAACTCACAATTACCACCGGTTTCAGCAGCCAAATCAACAATAACGCTACCCTGCTTCATCGCCGCCACCATATCTGCGGTGATAAGTTTGGGCGCGGGCCTGCCTGGGATTAAGGCAGTTGTCATAATAATGTCAACTTCTTTGGCTTGCTCCATAAACAACGCCATTTCTGCATCAATAAATTCTTTGGACATCACTTTGGCGTAACCACCTTCGCCAGAGCCATCTTCTTCAAAGTTTAGCTCTAAAAATTCTGCCCCCATGCTTTCCACTTGCTCTTTCACTTCTGGGCGAGTGTCAAATGCACGAACAATAGCGCCTAAACTATTCGCGGTACCAATACCAGACAACCCCGCTACCCCTGCACCAATAATCATCACTTTAGCGGGGGGTATTCGCCCCGCCGCCGTAATTTGGCCCGTAAAAAAGCGGCCAAAATGATGGCCTGCCTCCATAATGGCTCGATAACCGGCAATATTTGCCATCGAGCTTAAAGCATCCATTTTTTGGGAACGAGAAATACGAGGAATGGCATCAATAGCAAGGGCAGAAACGTTTCGCCCTTCCAGCTTTTTAAGGAGCTCTTCGCTTTGAGCTGGTTGTAAAAAACTCACAAGCGTTTGCCCAGCTTTTAATAAATCAACTTCATGGAGTTTTAAAATAGGATTTTGTTCAGGGGCTCTGACTTTTAGAACAATATCTACATCACCCCAACATTTGACGGTGTCAGCTTCAATCATCGCTCCGGCGTCTTGATAGGCTTTATCAGTAAACGATGCAGCACTACCGGCACCGGTTTCGACAATAATATCAAAACCGAGTTTTTGTAATTTTTTAACCGACTCAGGGGTTGCCGCAACACGCCGCTCCCCCTGATGAACTTCTTTTGGAATCCCAATCTTCATTCATTTACTCCAGCAACAAGGTTTAACCCTGGGGTTTACAGCTGAAGTAAGTTAAGCATGAATATTAGTGAAGAGCATTAACTTAACGCAAATGAATAAAACCTATATCAACGATCACCTCAACAAGGTGTATTGCCTCAATTCATTCGAGCACCATTCACTCGGACTCTGGGCATTCATAAATTACGCATTCAAAAAATCCGCTTTACGCTTATTCAAAAATGCGTTGATCCCTTCTTGTCCTTCAGCACTACAGCCTTGCCTTGCAATCGCCCGAGCCTCTAATTCCATCTGTGCTTCAAAACCTTGATTCGCAGAAGCATGTAATAATTCTTTCACCTCTCGGTAAGCCGCCGTTGGCCCTTTAACAAATCGTTTGGCAATCGTTAACGCTGTATCCATCACTGCATCTTGCGCAACGACCTGATTAATCATTCCCCAGGCAACAGCCTCTTCTGCAGTAACTGCGCGATTGGTTAACATCAATTCTTTTGCTCTACGTTCGCCGATTAGTCGAGGAAGACTATAGCTGGCACCACCATCAGGCGTTAACCCAACGGCTGTATAAGCCATGGTAAACGTTACCGGTTCAGCGGCAATAGCAATATCACCCAACAACGCTAACGACATACCAGCACCGGCAGCTTTGCCATTAATCACTGTAATTAGCGGTGCGCCCATACGAGAAAAACGCGCTAATGCGCTGTGTAAATATGACGTAAGTTCTTTTAACCCTTTGCCAATATCGCTGCCCATTTCGGCAAAACTACCGACATCTCCACCAGCACTAAAAAACGAACCATTACCCGTTAAAATAACACAACGAATCTCAGGATTTTCATCACATTCTATAGCAACGGACATCAACTCTTTTGCCATAGCCAAATCAATAGAATTTGCCGCTTTTGGTCTATTTAAGCAGATGGTGGCAATATTGTCTGCGACGTTAAACTCAATGGTTTGATAACTCATATTGATTCCTCTAGGGTAAAAAGCAGCAATATTGCACGAAAAATGAGGGGTTGCAAAGACAAAATGACTAAAAGGTCAGCCCATAATCAATGCCACCGACGTCAACGCTCAATCATCCTGATAACTCAATCAAAGCGAACGATTATTGTAAACGTCAAAATCCGGCAACCCACTGCAGTAGTCCTCACTCATTAAAGGGGAAGACAGAATGAAATCTGCAGTCGACCTGTTACAGGCTACCGGTACATTCCAGACCGCAGCAATCCGCAGCAACGCCTTTACGTCCGGGTCATGGGGCATAGGCTCAAAAGGGTCCCAGAAAAAAATCAGCATATCTATCTGACCTTCTGCGATTCTGGCTCCAATTTGCTGGTCACCACCAAGAGGGCCACTCAATAACGGTTCTACCTCTAAACCGACCTTATCAGTAACCATCCTTCCCGTTGTTCCCGTTCCGTAAAGTTTGTGGCACAACAGTTCATCCCTGTGAGCAGCGACCCAATCCATTAACTCAGGTTTTTTATTATCATGGGCGACAAGTGCTATGTGTTTTTTTGCCTTAAAAACCCGCGTGTTTTCACTCATGCTTTACCTCTCAAAAAATAGCCATTGATGGCTTTATCGCATATACGTACACTAGCGGACACCCTAGAAAATAGAAAGAAAGCCTTTATGAAAACAGTCATTATCCCCGTTACACAATTTCAGCAAAACTGTTCACTATGGATCTGTGAAGAAACCAAAGACGCCGCCGTTGTTGACCCCGGTGGCGATGTGGACAAAATCCTCGCTGCGGCAGCCAAAGAAGGCGCAAACATCACCAAGATTTTTCTCACTCACGCCCATATCGACCATGCGGGGGGCACGGCTGTCTTAGCGGAAAAGCTCAATGTGCCAATTATTGGGCCACATAAAGGCGATCAGTTTTGGATTGATTCCTTGGAAAAACAATCTGAGATGTTTGGCTTTCCCAGCTGTAAAACCTTCACTCCAACGCAATGGCTTAACGATGGTGATATTGTTAGCTTTGGCAATGTGACATTAGAGGTTTACCATACGCCGGGACACACCCCTGGACACGTCATATTCTTCCATAAAGACTCCAGTATCGCTGCCGTTGGCGATGTTTTGTTTGCCGGTTCCATCGGTCGTACTGATTTCCCTGGAGGGGATCAAGACACGCTGATCAACGCTATCAAACAGAAGCTTTGGCCTTTAGGCAACAATGTATCCTTTATCCCTGGGCACGGCCCAATGTCTACATTCGGTGCGGAACGCCAAAGCAACCCTTATGTTCATGACTAAGACTACATAACTAGGACCGCATGACAGAAGTCAATTGTTCAGCTACATTGTAAACATTCCGTATTTTTCACTTGATGGTCGTCAAGGTTCGCTGTCAGCGAATCGTCATAATGACGCCAACCTTGATGTTTACTAGGAGATACACCATGCCGACAATCAAAAAAACCTCACTTAAGCTGCCTGTACTTGCCGCGGCAATATCCCCAATTTTAGCGTTAGGACTTAGTCAAACAGCCATTGCTGCTGATAGCATCGCCGATGCTCTTAAAGAAGGTGATACTGTTATTAGTCTTCGTTTACGTTACGAGAATGTAGATGCTAATGATAAGAACGATGCAACCCTAGATGGCTCTGATGCTATCACTTTAAAAACACGCGCAACCTATACTTCTGGCGATTTTAACGGTCTAGGTATGACCCTTGAATTTGACGATGTAACATCGTTAAAAAGCGTGAATTATCCTGACAAAGTAAACTCGGGTGAAAATGGACCCACCATTGCAGATCCTGAAGGTACTGGCGTAAACCAAGTGTACCTAAGCTATAAAATATCGGATACCACCGCTAAGTATGGTCGCCAGCGCATTCTACTCGACAATCAACGATTTGTGGGCGGCGTGGGCTTTAGACAAAATGAACAAACTTATGACGCACTGAGCGTTAGCAATACCAGCGTTAAAAACCTGACTTTATTCGCTGCGCACATTTATAACGTTGATGGCATCACAGGAACCAATGCTGATCATGATACGAATTTATTAAATGTTGGTTATAAAACGCCTGTAGGTAAAGTGTCTGCTTATTATTATGACGTTGAGGATGAGACCAAAAATACCGGTGTAGATACAGGCACAGCATCCAAAACTGTTGGAGCTCGCTTCGCTGGTAGCACCAAAGCAGGCGACGTAAAATTCCTTTACACCGCCGAACTTGCCAAACAGTCAGAAGGTGATAACTCTATAAGCTATGACACGAAGTACAACCATTTAATGGGCGGTATTTCAGTAGCAGGGGTTACTGCCAAAATTGGTAGAGAATCTCTTGAGGCAGACAACGGCATCACCTTCAGAACACCTCTAGCCACTAAACATAAATTCCAAGGTTGGACCGATACATTACTTGGCCACGGAGCTAACGGGATCGACGACACATACATTACTGTGGGTACTAAAGTTGCAGGTGTGAAGCTATTGGCAGTTTATCACAAGCTTGAGGCCAATGAAGGTACCGTGGACGGTGACGAGTTCGGTACTGAAAAAGGTTTTGTTGTGGCTACGAAGCTGGATAACGGCATCGGGTTAAACCTTAAGTATGCAGACTTAAGCAAAGGTGATGATTCAATTGGTAAGAATGACACCAAAAAACTTTGGTTAATCGCTACCTATACGTTCTAAGCAACAGTAATAACAACCAAGCTCTCCTCCGCGGCGGTATATATTTAGTGGAAGTATCATATACTCCCCATACCGTCGCGGACTTTTCCCTCCCCATTTCTTGCACACTCTTGCGCTATTCTATTCTCATTCATCTAGAATTAACGTTATATTGAGCGTTTCTAGATGTAATTCCCCAATAAGATACTGCAAGGATTAGGATTTGGCGTTATTCCCCGCCCCCAGAAACATTAAAACCAAGCTATTTCTAACCATGCTAATGGCCTCCAGTGGTGTGGCTATCAGTATGTTTTTAGTGATGCAGTGGAGCTTTGATAGAGGTTTTTTAAATTACGTCAACACACAGGATAGAGAGCAAAGTGCCGCCCTTAGTATTTCGTTAGCAAACGAGTACACGTCCAATGGTGGCTGGGAGCAACTTGCCAGCAATCCTCAACAATGGCATCAGCTCATCTCAGGCAACAGCCCGAACTTATTTTTATCACCTCGACAAGAAAGAAAGCCAGGCCAGCCACCTACAGACCACCGTCGTCCTCCAAGAGCGAATGAGGCAGATCGCAGAACGCCACCACATTTAAGACCAAATCATAAAACCGAGGTAAAGCAGCCAACAACACGATTCCAACGGTCAGGGCACCCGCCTAACCGCCGACCACCACCCGACTTACAGCGCCCCCGTGTCGCACTGTTTGACGCTGACAAAAACACTGTCTTTGGCCCCCCTGACGGTGCAAGTACATTCATACTTTCACCTATTGTGTTAAATGAGCAGACAATAGGATATTTAGGCCTCAAACCCATCAAAGAGCTTTCCGATGCTCATGATCTCGTTTTTGTTCAAGAACAAAGCCAAACATTTCTAGTCATTGCATTAGCGATGATGATAATTTCCATGTTGTTGTCTATCCCTATTTCAGGGCATCTCGTTAAACCGATCAAACACCTTACAAGAGGAACTCAGCGATTAACCTCCGGGAAATTTGATACCCAAATCCCCGTAATCACTAGAGATGAACTGGGCACCTTATCCACGGACTTTAATACCTTAGCCGATACACTAAAAGAAAATGAGAACGCTCGTCAGCAATGGGTGGCCGACATTTCCCATGAACTACGTACCCCGCTTGCCATATTGAAAGGGGAAATTGAAGCGCTTGAAGATGGAATTCGCCCTCTAACCCTAGGCAACATCATCTCTCTAGGGCAAGAGGTAGAACATCTAACCCACCTAGTGGGCGATCTGTACGAACTATCCATGTCTGATATCGGTGCGCTTAACTATCAGAAGTGCTCAACTGACGTTCTTCCGGTTTTGGAACACTGCGTTGATACGTTCACTGATCAATTCTCAGGTAAAGATATTAACCTTTCATTTGATTCAATGAACTTAGATAAAGCAGTTTTGTTTATTGACCCACAACGCATCAAACAACTGATTAATAATTTGTTAAAAAACAGCTACCGTTATACCGATAAGGGTGGCAATAGTTTACTCACTATTGAAAAGCAGCACAGTGAAATGCTGATCCATCTGCAAGACTCTTCCCCTGGCGTCGACAAAGAAGAAATCCCTCGGCTATTCGAGCGACTATATCGCGTCGACTCGTCTCGTAACCGCGCAAGTGGTGGGGCTGGTCTAGGTTTGGCTATTTGCAGCAATATTGTCACTGCACACGGAGGATCTATTAGCGCCCAACCGTCTCCTCAAGATGGGTTATGGGTTACTGTACGGTTACCCATAAACCGCATATAACGTTTCGATTACGCATACACTCAATATAGTATCAACGATATAGTCTCAACGATACAGCCACAACAATAGGGCACAACTAATGACAAACAATGCGACATCAAGCAGCACAATCCTTATTGTTGAAGATGAAGAAAAACTTGCCCTACTGCTCTCAGATTACCTTCAAAACTCAGGCTTCCAAACTCACTGCATCCACGAAGGGGTAAGTGTTGCAACATGGGTTAAAGCAAACAAACCATCACTCATTCTTTTAGATTTAATGCTACCGGGAAAGGACGGTATGGATGTATGCAAAGACATTCGTGCCTTCTCAAACACCCCTATCATTATGGTAACAGCTCGCGTTGAAGAAATTGACCGACTTCTAGGACTAGAGCTAGGTGCGGATGATTATATTTGCAAACCATTTAGCCCAAGAGAAGTTGTTGCAAGAGTAAAAGCGGTATTACGTCGAACCGGAGCAACACCCTCCTCCACCGACCCGATGATTACATTGGACGAAGCACGCTACCAAGCAACAGCAAACAACCAACCGTTAAACCTGACCGCAGTAGAATTTCAATTATTAAATATTTTGGTAACTGACCCTGGACGCATCTATTCTCGTGAACAACTGATGGATCATATCTACAATGACCATCGTATTGTTAACGATAGAACCATTGATAGTCATATTAAAAAATTGCGTAAACGTATTGGGGAAGTGATACCCAACACCACAATCATTCATTCCGTGTACGGTGTTGGCTATAAATACGAACCAGAAATATGAATCGGAGGTTTAAGTCACACTAACACGAGCCAACAGGCGACGTCGAATGGTTACTTTTCCACAAAACATACCATTCGCCATTACGAAATATACTTTTTACAACCCCTTCATTACAGCTAAGATATTAGAAAAAGTTACCACGGACAGTCCGGTATCATACTTGGCCGCAACCTTAGGTGGTGGAGCCAAAACAGAAACAAGAACCGCCACACGTTGTCCTGAAACATTATCCGCCACTTGTTTAAGCGCATTTTTAAACCGCTTGAACTTCGTGCTGTCAGGCCCATTAGGCACCTTGTCCAAATCTATCGTGGAAGCCGTCACATAATCGTAAACCGCTTTAACCGTATTTGCTCCCGCCTTAACCGCGATACCCGAACCAACAAGTCCACCATTCATATTTGACTTCATAGCACTGGCTAAGGTTTTACCAATACCAATACCTGTCTGTGCCATTTGCAATTCAGGCGATGGGGCATTTTTGTCGTATGTCCACATGGATATAATGATATTTTGATTGCCTTTCGTATGAACGCAAGCTTGTGCATTTTCATGTAAAAAACGTTTCACCGAAACCTTGCGGCCGATAATTTTGTAGGCTCCAAATTCACTTCCCATGGTCATTGGCTGAATAGCGCCATCAAGCTCGATGGGGGTAATATTCATAGCGCATGAGTCAGGGGGCAGTAAAAAAGTAGACGCTACACCCTTTGTTGTTAAATAAGGAGGGGTGGGTTTTAAGTATCCATGATCCATTGCTATCAAACCTATGTTGTTATTAGTTTATTGAATTAGGCGCCCAACGCACAAAGCCTAATTTGCTTAGCGCGGCTTCTTAAAAAAACCATAATTACCCGCTCTTTCGTCTCGAATATGCGGGTAAAGTCTCGCCCTGAAACAGTGATAAAAGTATTACAGAATAGTCATTTTTTATACAGGTCTATTCATGTGAATAAGTCACTAATCCGTGTGGTGTAAAGTACAACAACACATAATAGATAAGGAAGAAAACGGCGCCATTGAATTAGCGAGACCGTATGCAGGTTATATATCAGGAAACTAATTTACTTCTAAATTGGCATTGGGCTGCATAACGCTACTGCCAATTTCTTACGTCGAAACCCTAAAAGCAGATCTACAGATTCAGCATGAAGGCCCTACAGGGGCCTTTTTTGTATCCTAAGCTTACATTAATCCATCTGAACCGCCCACTGTTCAGGGACCTCTCTCTTATCAAACAGTGCCATTTTCGCAAGCTTAAGCCCTTTCAATCCCATAATTTGACCTGCAGTTAAAAAGCCCGCCATCATCGCGCCAACCACACCCGCAGACAACACATCTTGCCCCGTCAGGTACAACCCAGGGATAGATGTTTTTGGCTGCAACCACTCTTGATCAAATCGATTAACATCATGATCAATTCCATAAAGTTCACCTTTAGAATAGTAACAAAAGTAATCCGTTGATAGTGGCGTTGAGGTTTCGTAATAATCAATCTTACCTCGAAGATGTGGCATCTTTTCATAAAGCGCTTCTAACATACGCTGAGAGAAATATTCTTTAAGCGCTTCATAATCATCTCCTCGTTTCCCCCAGGTTTCACCTTTCCACTTCTCAAAAATATGATATGGAGTTGGAGCAACAATTTCGATAGTCGAACGACCTGGATACTTGCTATTAAACTCAGGGTCTTTGGCAGAAGGAAACGATACATATACAACAGGAAACGGTTTTTTATAATCATCAAAAAACTTATCCGTATTTTCATCATGCTTTTCGTCGGCATACATCCAGAAATTAGTAGAAGGCAAATCATGCGACTTAGAATCGCCTTTCAATCCAATATACATACCTAAATGCGCATACGATGGTGAAACTTTCTTTAACTTTTTATCATACCCATGTTTTTGACTAACGGCTTCTGGTAACAATCGCCCAAAAGTATTAAACACTCCCGCATTGCTAATCACCAAAGGAGATCGAATGTTGGTGCCATCTTTCATTCGAACACCAACCGCCTTGCCTTTTTCTACCAGAATTTTCTCAACAGAGGCATAAGTAAAAACCTCACCCCCTCCAGCTTGTACAACAGGGATAATTGTTTCTGCGATTTTTGATGCGCCACCAACAGGATAATAGCCACCATTAAAATAATGTTTAGCAATCAGCGCATGGATAATAAATGCTGACTTTTTCGGGGTCATCCCACAATCACCCCATTGCCCAGTTAATACGGCAATCAACTTTTCGTTTGATGTTAACTCTCGCAAAACCTCATAGGTATTACGATTAAAATATTCAGGCATCAATCGTTTAGTCGCAAGTGACAATGCTTTTTGTTGCCAAGGTTTAAATAGTTTACCCATGGTAAACCATTGCATGCCTTTGTTTGCCTCATCAATCATGTGTACATATTTATCGATAACAGCACGTTCTGCTGGAAATTTACGTTTTAATTCATTCTTAAACGCCTCCTTTCCTTTTACAAAATTAAACTCTTCATCACCTAAAAATATTCGATCGTAATTATCATCCATAGCAGCCCATTTAAGGTTACCGTCGGTAATAAAATCAAACAGTTTACGCCCCATCGTGGGATAACCCATATCGCCGATATAATGCACACCCACGTCCCACTCGTAACCATTTCGCGAATAACTGTGAGTGTAGCCTCCAGCGGTATAATGCTGTTCTAACACCAGTACTTTTTTACCCATCTTTGACATAGATGCTGCCGTTGTTAGCCCTCCTATTCCAGAGCCAATGACGATGGCGTCATAAGAGTCATCCAGGCGACTCGGACGATAGCGCTTACCGATACGAATAGTACTGGGGGCCAAGCCCGATTTCTTCTTTTTGGTCGGCTCTTTGCTTGCCGGCTCTTGATTTTTGCCATCACTCGTATTAGTCATCTATCATCTCCAAGGTGTTACACCACTCTCATAGTAAATGAATAATTAGCCTATATTCAATTTGTTGAATATGCAACAAATTGAGAAAATATGAAAAATATCCGCTAAGATGCGGTGCTCGCTCTATTGCCACCATCACTACCCCAAGGAAAACTATGTCCCTTAGGCACGCCATACTCGCTATGCTCGATATTGAAAAAGGCTCTGGGTACGACTTGGTGAAACGTTTTGACCAATCCGTAAGTTACTTCTGGGCTGCGTCATATCAACAAATTTATCGAGAATTGCAAAAACTGGAGTCCGAAGCATTACTTGAATCAGAGGAGGTAATACAACAAGGCAAACCCGATAAGAAAATTTATGAGGTCACCCCTGATGGTATAAACGAGCTACAAAAATGGCTAGAAAAACCCGCCAAAGCAATGAAAATCAAAGAACCGTTACTTATCAAAATTTACGCCGGAGATCTTGCGGACACAGCGTTATTGATTGAAGAGATATGCCAACACAAAGCCGCTCATTCGGTGCGATTACAGCAATACCAAGAAATGAGTGAACTTCTCATTAACCTAGAACAGCCATTGCGCTCAAAGTACTTCTTACCCCATCAAACACTTAAGCTGGGCATAAAGATTGAAGAGGCATGGCTAGAATGGGCAGAGGAAACACTAGAAGCAATAACATAAAAGGCAATATTCACACTTATTTAGGCCATAAAAACCACAATTTGAAGACTAAAGCCACATTTCCTCCCTATTTGCTCCTTAGTTGGTTTCTACACTAGTTAGAAATCCAAAGATATAAATCAAAACCCCAAGGAGAACAACCATGTCATCAAACAATCACAACAGCGAGTTCAATAGCTCATTCGACAACGCGTATAATAACGTGACCAGCACACCCAATAGCCCTATCAAGGGTGCCATCGTTATGTTGTTTGCCATTCTAGTAAGCATCAGCGGTATATTTGCAGCAGCAAATTCCTACGGAAACGCAGACCAAAGCCAAACAATGGGGAAAAAGCACCGAGGACCTGACTTTGAAACCATATCAACCCAGCTTCAATTAACAGAAGGCCAAACCGAGCAGCTCAAAACATTACTAAAATCACACCACGAAAGCCGGGTGCAGGAACGTCAATCACAACAGCAAAAGCGCCAAGGTGAGCACCAAGCAAAACGTGAATCGCACAAACAAGCATTGAACGCCGAACTTTCGGAATTTCTAAACGACGAGCAAATTATCGATTTACATGACATATTACAAAAGAACCGTCCACCTCGCTCCTGCAATCGACCTTGTGAGCACAGCACTGCTTCGAACAGTTAACAAACCATTGAATTTGTCGAATCATTTAAAGAAAACGCTTAAAAACAAACGGTTGATAGCAATTTTTTGCCTCGATAGCAAAACAAGGCCTTGCTATCAACCATCGCTTACGAATACAATAGCGACCTCTGCGGGCTTGTAGCTCAACTGGATAGAGTACCGGCCTTCGAAGCCGTTGGTTGCAGGTTCGAATCCTGCCAGGCCCACCATTTATTCTCCGCAGACTCTTTCAGAATACAAATAGCGCTAGCTCACCCATTGTTCACTTTCTTTCCAAAGCTTCGCAGCTAATGCCTTATCCTGTGCGATGCTTGATGCTGAGGCAAGCGTAGAACCATCGTAATACAACCCACTTTGCTTTTCTGTCTCAATACTCGTTGCACAGTACAGTGTTGTTTGTGCCCCTTTGTCTGTATTTAACATAAAGAACTTCATTAAACGATCCAATGGCCACGGAATAGAACGCCACACATCCGAAGCAACAACACCTGGGTGAAGTGAATACGTAGTAACCCCCGTACCTTCAAGCCTTCTTGATAACTCTGAAGCAAACAAGACATTTGCCAACTTGGCAACAGCATATTCTTTTAACCCCACAGACGAAACGGTAGGGTTACGTACAGCATTAAAATCAATACCCTTAGCTTGCTTATGAGCCTGACTAGACACAACAACAATACGGGATGGCGCAGACTGCTTTAATGTCGCCAGCAACAATTGAGTTAACAAGAAATGCCCCACATGACAGGTGCCAAACGCTAATTCAAACCCCGAGTCAGTCATCCCCTTTTGCCCAGCCAATCCTGCATTAGCGACCAGTAAATGCAGCGGTAAATTGCGATCAAGAAAAACAGTCGCGCAATGCCTCACAGAATCAAGATCCCCAAGATCCAAGGGTAAAAATTCAGCTTTTATTTTACAGCTATCCGCATTATTAATTTCATCAAGCACAGGTTGCGCTTTCACCCCTGAACGACACGCCAAAAAAACATGCATACCACTGGCGGCCAACGCCAATGCTGTCGTCCGCCCAATACCACTACTCGCCCCTGTTACCAGTGCAACCTTCCCCTCATACTGCTGACCACTCATCATTCTAACGCTCCGCCTTCATTCGTTCTTCTATTTTTTTCACCAACGCAGACGCAAACTCATCTACATTGGGCGCTAAAACACGTACACCAAGCGTTAAAAAAAGCTTTACAAAACCTGCAGCCCAAAAAAACAACACTATGATAAAAAAAATTGCTGACGCAGAAAAAACTCCGATAGGCATTACAATATTGCCCTGGGATGTTTTCATCGTGCGATCCACTTCAGAGATATTGACCAAATATGCATGCAGCGGATTTGCAGTGGGAGCCATTACAAATTCATAGACCCCAACCAGCAATACAGCAATCCCTACAATGCCTGCCAATATAAACAGATACCCCATTAAACGACGGACCATAACATACCCCCAACATTATTGATTTTAGAGGGTATGTTAACTCACATTATCAATCCATTCACTTCCAAGATTGCAGGGTTTTCGTTAACCCGTTGGAATGGCCCAAATTACTTTCCATCATTTTTTTAATTTCACCGCTTTCATACAACTCTTTAAAACGCTTTTCGAATCGTGCTTTAGCCGCAATGCCTTTAGGGGTATCTGCAAAGCCGAAATAGATAGGGGAGGATAAAACCGCCATAACAATGGTATATTTATCTTTAGCTAATCCGGCGCCCTCCATTAAGGGCTCAAGATCCGCCTTGTAGTCCAATACGGCATCTGCTCGGCCAGCAGCCATCATCTTCAGCATATTCGCCAACGATGATATCTCTGTATACTTCATTTTGACATCCGTGATGTTATCAAATGCATAACCAATTTTTGCCATCACTTTTTTGCCTTCAAGCATTTTCACACCCTTCCATGACTTAGCCATTTCTACAGGTACAATAACATCAACGAGATCTTGTTCGACAACATAAGCTGCCATGTGCTTGTCAGGGACCTCTCCAAAATAAATTCCTAGCACAACATCCGCTTTACCACTTTTAACCATTGCTAAAGAACGCGCATAGGGCAACACTGAAAATTCTAAGGCGTCCGTTGGTTCATTATAAATGGCCCTTAACATATCCATGTAATAACCTTTACCTTCCTTTGAGGTATACCCTTCCCATACATCCGTCACAACCTTTAGCTGCTCTGCCATCACACTATTGGCCAACAACAACCCCAGCACCACAGTGAACATTTTCATACCTTTACCCTCAGTCAGTCAACATCCTAATCAGTGTAGACCACCACAAGTATCCCTAGTCCATATGGGCTTGCTATTTTCTGTTCGTTCACGTCTAATTTTGCATTCAGCGGTAAAAAACTAACAATCAAAACCCGCTGATAAAGCCCTGTGGAGGCATGTATGCGTTTTATCTCAATCATCTTGTGTTGTTTTTCTTTGGTTTTAGGGAGCTCTATTGCAATGGCTGACTCACCGTCGCTAAATGAAATGCTACCCGCTTACGCTAAAGCGTTCGCAGGAAAAAGCAGAGTCCCTTTCCAGATTCCTCACCCAGAACTCTTAGAGGTGAAAAAACTTGACGGCTCCATTTCCAGCCTATCGATTGTTGATAGCTATCTAAGCGGTATATATAAAGACAAAGCCAACTTAACGCACAGAGATATCTCCATGGTATCAATGCTTGCTGGAGCCTATATAGGCCAGACCATTATCAGCACCTCAAAAAAAGGTCATCAATGGATTTTATTAACTGAGTACGCCAAAAAGCACCCAGCAACTAAGCGCTCAGAACCAGAAAGCGTGTACACCGAATATGTTCTTACCAATAAAGCAGAATCTCTATCTATGCCTATCAATCAAGTTGCTCACTACCTCGACTCAGGCAAACCCTTCAGCGCAAATGATTACGCATTAGAACAGCTGAAATAACGCCAAAATAGAGCTAACGGCAGACCTATGCATAACAGCAACAATAAGCCAGCGACTTTTTGAATATCTAAGTAGCTGGCTTGGCGGGCCTGATCTTTATGTGGAAAAATACGGCGGCATGTGTATTAGCCAAGAGTAATGCACCTGATGACGTCAATCTATGTTGAAGCAGCGATTTTATCAGGCTGCTAATATGTTAACGGCCAAATAATCAACACCCGCCACTTCCCAAGAAGTCACCCATCTTCCTTTGCCAACTGCTCAAAGTCTTCCGCATATTCCCGCAGCGTATTAATAATACGTTTACGCTGTTTCTTAGAGAACGTCTTATCTAATGCAAAATATAACTGCGACAACGACTGTTTATTTTCTAACATCGTCAATTTAAACGCATCAGACCAACCAAAATCCGGTGTTGTTAACAATGTCGTCAAGCGCGCACTATACCGCTCATCCCCCCCCCTTCCTTTCAGCGTCTGCTTGAATTCTGCTCGCCATTTAAGCCCCGCCTGGTATAACTCGTCACCCATAGGCTGATACTGAGTTCCCCACTGAATCACTAACAGCTCTTGTTCATCACTAAGCCCCCCCGTCCAGCGCTCAATGGTATCAATCACATCTGCGACTTGACTCTCTTGTTGCTGCTGAAGGCTTTGTTTAATATAACGTTTCCGGTAACGCTCTCCATCCTTATCCAGTGCACGATAAAGCTTCGCTAGCTGCTCATCACTAGCACCTGCAAACACTGCAACTACGTCCGGGGCAAGACGCGCCATCAAGACACTAGCCAAACGCTCAGTCTCATTTTGGAAGCGTTGGATTTCCTGTTCATTTAAGCCGTCATTCACATCATCAGCGACTCCACGCAAAAGCACTACATACTCCGGAAGCTGACTTTTACGGTGCCAAGCAAGATAACGCTGTAAACGCTGATCAAAAAAATCATCCTGCTCACTGTTCATATCCAAATAATCACTGAGATACCATGGAATCAACCAATCCAACTGGTTATACACTAGTTTAACCGCACAGCCACTCACTGCACCGACCAACAAGAGCACAACAATCATCCCTCTCCATTGCCTATGTGATATTTTTTTATTCATCCTTTTCCCTTCGCACTCCTTTCAAACTGCTCTTTTACACTACCCTTTTATAGAACAGTACCATATTACGATTCCGACAACAGATGACGGTTTTTTCAGATCTCTAGTTCCTTTTATTTACAGAATTATCGTAATGGCGTATAAAAAACATTATATCAATTGTTCGACCGGTCAAGATTGCAGCAATACATCCAATATTGCGAAAAAGATCGATAAAAAAACCGGTAAAATTACCTTTAGACAACTAAGCTTGCGGTTACAATAGCCCCAACACAACAACTCCACCACAATGCTATAACAATCCATTAATAACAAAGGCTTACCATGGCTTCAGCGTCAATAATAGACATCGAAAGTTTCCTCGCCCCCATCTCTGATGACAACCCTGTGGGCACGGACATTCGAGAAGACCGTTCTGCAAACGCATACTTTTATCAAATCAAAGATGCAAGAGAGCGGGCAAGAACTGCTGAACGTAACGCCATGATTGAAAATGACGGCGGTGCAAACGCCATAGAAGAGTGGCGCAATGTACTTGAGGTTGCCCCTTCTATTCTTAAAGAGGCCAGTAAAGATATTGAAGTTGCCGCGTGGTATATCGAAGCATTAGTAAGGGTTCACGGTTACGCTGGATTTCGTGACGGATTAAAACTTGCACAACAGCTCGCCGAAAATTTCTGGGATGACGTTTACCCCATACCCGATGAAGACGATGATGAAGATGTACGAGAAACCCGTTGTGCACCCTATTCCGGGCTCAACGGTGAAGGTCGAGAAGGAACGATCATCCCCCCCCTTCGCAACATTGAAATCACCGAAGATCGTGAAATGGAGCCTTTTGCCTATTGGCAGTATCTACAAGCCATGGAACTGCAAAAGGTTATCGATGAAGAGGTTCGAGAGGAACGTATTGCCGCCGCAGGGATTAGCGTTGATATCTTCCAAAAAGCAATGGATAGTTCTAGCGTCCAATTCTGCCAGAACCTCATCGAGGATATCGAAGGCTGTTTAGAAGCCTTTCAAGAGCTTACCCAAACACTTGATGAAAAAGGTGGCGAGTTTTCGCCCCCTTCAAGCAATATAAAGAACATCCTCACGGAAATACTCGGTGTTATCAAACACCTATCCAAAGATAAACTAGCACTTGCCGCCCCCACCGAAGCCTCAGCTGAGGCCGATGTAGCCGGCGATAACGCTGATGCAGCTTCCGGAGTAGCAACCAGCGGCATTAGTGTTACTGCTGGTGCAATCCAAAGCAGAGAAGAAGCTTTCAAGCAGCTACTACGAATCTCAGACTTCTTTAAGAAAACCGAACCTCACTCTCCCGTCCCTTACGCCATCGAGAAAGCTGTTCGCTGGGGCCGCATGCCTCTGCATGAGCTAATGGGCGAATTAATAACCGATAGCCAAGCCAGAGAAACATATGAACTGGTTACAGGTGTCAAATTAGACGGAGAGGACTAGACTAGACAAACCGCTCAAATAACATCAGCGTCTAGCAGTAGCTGAAGCAAGACCCAATGCAGCAAAAAAAAACACAATAATCAATCTCACATCCAAACCAGAAGAAAGCCAAAGGAAAACACCATGTCCGACAGCATACATGACAAACTAAAACGAGTACGTAAACCTCGTGTCCACATCACTTATGATGTGGAAACCAACGGGGCCGTTGAGAAAAAAGAACTGCCCTTCGTAATGGGTGTAATGGGTGACTATTCTGGTGATAACACCGAAAACAAAAAAGCCCTTAGAGACCGTAAGTTTGTTCAAGTTGATAGAGACAACTTTAACGAAGCGCTAGCGAAGGTAAACCCCAAGCTAAACATGAAAGTAGATAATACACTTGCCGATGATGACAGCGAGATTTCCGTTGACCTAGATTTTAAGAACCTGGGTGACTTTGAACCTAACCGCATCGTAGAACAAGTTGATCCCCTTAAAAAACTGATGGATGCACGTAACAAACTCCGCGATCTAATGACAAAAGTCGATCGCTCTGATGAGCTAGAAACCATCCTAGAAGACGTGCTACAAAGTACAGATTCATTAAATAATCTTAAAGCCGACCTTGGTGTCGAAGATAAAGGAGACAGCGAATAATGACCGATACTCAAACAGAAGGCCAAGGCGCAGAAGCAGCAGAAGGCGAAAGCCTGAGCGTATTAGAGCAAGCAATCGGTGCTACTAAGCAAACCGAGCGTGATGAAACGCAAGACCTTCTTAAGAACCTGACTGAACAAGCTATGAGCGGTACAGTAGCCTGGGATAAGAATCTCTCGGTTACGATGAAAAATGCCATTGATGCCATTGATGCTCAAATTTCCAAGCAGCTTGCGGCCATCATGCATAACGACAAATTTCAGAAACTTGAAGGTTCTTGGCGTGGCATGAACCACCTGGTAATGAACTCTGAAACGGGATCAGGTCTCAAAATCAAAATGCTCAATCTTTCTAAGCGTGAGCTTTTTAAAGACCTTGATAAAGCCGTTGAATTTGATCAAAGCCAAGTTTTTAAGAAAATTTATGAAAGTGAATTTGGCATGGCCGGTGGTGAACCTTATGGCGCAATGATTGGTGACTTTCAATTCACCAACCACCCAGAAGACATCGACCTTCTAACCAATATGTCTCACGTTGCTGCTGGTGCATTCTGCCCCTTCATCAGTGCTGCTAGCCCAGAAATGTTTGGATTCGATGAATTCACTGAGCTTTCTAAACCTCGTGACCTTGAAAAAATCTTTGAATCTCAAGAATACATTAAATGGCGCAGCTTCCGTGACAGTGAAGACTCACGCTTTGTCACCATGGTCATGCCAGCGGTTCTTGCCCGCCTACCTTATGGTGAAGACACCAAACCTGTTGAAGAGTTTGGTTTTGAAGAAGTTGAAGCAGGCCCGGTTGCTCATGAAGATTACTGCTGGATGAACGCAGCGTATGTGATGGGAACAACCATGACACAGTCATTCGCTGAAACCTCTTGGTGTACAGCAATTCGTGGCGCAGAAGGCGGCGGTAAAGTTGAAGGCCTTCCAGCCCACCTATTTACCAGTGACGATGGCGACACAGACCTTAAGTGCCCAACTGAAATCGGCATCACCGATCGACGCGAAGCAGAACTTAGCAACCTAGGTTTCTTACCCCTTTGTCACTACAAGAATACAGATTACTCTGTATTCTTTGGCGGCCAAACCGCGCAGAAACCCAAAGTGTATGATGACCCAGCAGCAACGGCTAACGCCTCTATCTCTGCTCGCCTGCCCTATATCATGGCAACCTCTCGTATCGCTCACTTCTTGAAAGTAATGGCTCGAGATAAAATCGGTTCCTTTATGGAAGCTACTGATGCGGAAGATTGGTTAAACCGCTGGATCAATACTTACACCAACAGTAACCCTGCTGCCGGTGCAGAAATGAAGGCGCGCTACCCGCTTGCAGAAGCAAAAGTGGAAGTGAAGGAAATCCCTGGTCAGCCAGGTTCCTACAACGCCGTTGCATGGTTACGCCCTTGGTTACAAATGGAAGAACTCAGCGCCTCGCTTCGTATGGTTGCTAGTATTCCTGGTGGCGGTTGATCTATAGGCAAAATTAGCACAACATCAAAGCCCCTCATTCGAGGGGCTTTCTTGGCTATAGTACTTCTCGTTCTTCAGACTGATCGGATTCGACTTTCATGTCCACACGTAAAACCTCATCAGAAACACCACTACTGGATACCATAGAGGTTGCAGACAAATCCCGTTTTGAAACTGATCTAGACCTTTTTTTACGAGAGCAAAAACCCAAGCGCGCATTAGCACTCTGGCTCACCTCGCTTTCAGGTAACACCCACCCGCAATCTCAACTAGTAACAACCTTAGCCAGTGACATCGCCGATCTCGACGAATTAATCACTGACCAAATTAACGCAATCCTTCACGCTCCAAAATTCCAGGCTATGGAAGCACGTTGGCGCGGCTTAAAGCTACTGACCGATGAGACCCCCCACAGCAAAAAGTGCAAAGTAAAACTGCTGGACATCACCTGGAAAGAACTCTGTAGAGACCAGGAAAAAGCGCTGGAATTCGACCAAAGCCAATTATTCCAAAAAGTTTATAGTGAAGAGTTCGGCACTCCCGGCGGCGAACCTTACGGACTAATTATTGGTGATTATGAAGTAAGCCACAAACCCAGCAAGGCCCATCCGAACGATGACATGGCCACAATAAAAAGCCTGTCCCAAGTTGCTGCAGCCTCATTCTCCCCCATTATATTGGGAGTGGCACCAGCATTATTTGGCGTCGATCAACACGCCGATCTTAATATCACGCTAAATTACGAGCAGATATTTAAACAAGATGAATATATCAAATGGCGAGCATTTCGGGATACCGAGGACTCCCGTTTTTTAGGGCTTGTTTTACCAAAAATCTTACTTCGAGCCCCATGGCGAACAAAAAGTAGTGCATTTAAGGGGATCTCTTACATTGAAGATACTGGTCACGCTGATGCACGAAACTATCTATGGGGCAACGCCGCATTTGCTTTCGGCATGATTATATTAAGAGAATATAACAATGTCGGCTGGTTTTCTCATATACGAGGTACACCAAGAAACCAGTTCGGTGGAGGCCTTGTATCTCAACTACCCGTAGTTAACTTTGACTCAGATGCCCCCAATGTTGCTCAAAAACCCGTAACAAACACCATTATTACCGATGAATTAGAACGGGAGCTAAGCGAACACGGCTTTATTCCTCTATGCCAGTGCTATGACGTTCCTTACGCATCCTTCCATAGCAACACCAGCGTGCAAAAGCCGAAACAATATCAGTCACCCACCGCAACCATCAATGCAAAATTATCATCGATGTTACAGCACATACTTTGTGCTTCACGGTTTGCGCATTACATTAAAGTCATGGTGCGTGACAAGGTTGGCAGCTTTATGTCTGCTGCAGAATGTGAAGTTTATCTAGAACGCTGGTTATCGGAATACGTAACAGGCACGGGGGGGTTAGATTGGGAAATGCAAGCACGCTACCCCTTACGAGATGCCAGTGTTAACATCGTCGAACGCCCTGATAAACCAGGCTGCTATAATTCTATCATCCACCTACGTCCCCATTACCAGCTGGATCAAATGGTATCAGAACTTAAACTCACTACAGAATTAACCTCTACTGCCACCTAGGTTAATAAAGAGTAATTAATGAAAAATAAACCATGCTAGATGATAACGAACAGCTAATTCGCCCTTCGATCTTTGATCGGCTTATTGATGATTCCCCGGACAAGAACGTTGAGATAGAAACAGACTCGTTTCAGGCTACCAAAGCATTGCGGGAAAGTGTCCGCCGAGATTTGGAGCGGCTACTTAACACCCGATACAGAATCATGTCTGCTAAGGGTAACCCCGCTGAACTCGACCTGTCACTAGTAAATTATGGATTGCCCGATTTAGCAACCATTAATCTTGTGGACGAAGATACCAGAATCGAATTTTGCCGTTCACTTGAGAATACAATTCGACGTTACGAACCTCGATTTAAATCTGTTAAAGTTCACACATTAAGTAACATTGAAAATGATGATCGCACAGTGCGTTTTCGCATAGATGCCATGCTCCATGCAGACCCCGCACCGGAGACCATCATTTTCGACTCAGTTCTTGAGCCGGTTTCAAGGACTGTGGAAGTAATTGATACCGACCAGCGCTAGCATCACATGACGTGTGATGCAAAAACACATGTAACAAAAAACAGCCCTACGAAACAGTACAACAAGAGAAGCAAGTAACACATGAGTGATGAATTACTCTCCTACTATGAGAAAGAACTGGCATTTATTCGGCGCTCTGGTGCGGATTTTTCAGAATCACACCCAAAGATAGCCGGGCGCCTTCGCGTTAATGCAGACACGGTAGAAGACCCCCACGTTTCTCGATTACTAGAAGGGGTTGCCTACCTCAATGCACGCATTCAACACAAACTTGACGATGAGTTCCCTGAGTTAACCGACGCCTTACTCAACGTTGCATACCCTCATTATCTACGGCCTATTCCGTCATTTTCCATTGTTCAGTTTAATGCCTCAGAGGATTTAGACAGCACCTATACCATTCCCAAACAAACATTATTAGAATCAGATAGTTTTCAAGGCAAGACGTGCAAATTCACCACGGGTTATGATGTTGAAATCGCCCCTATAAAAGCTGTGAACTGTGAACTGCAGGCTCGCCCTTTTATTGCGCCAGGCGCCAATCAGGTACAAAATGCAGGTGCCGTTTTACGCATAGAGATGGCCACGCTTTCCGACAAAATCGCTCTCAACGACATTGCCCCAAAAACTTTGCGTTTTTTCCTAAAAGGCCAACCGCAACACATGTACCCGCTTCATAAGATGATTATGAATGAGGCCGTTAAGATTGTTGTTGCCCGTAGCGAAAGCGACCCCCAGCCTATTTACTTGAACATTGACCGTATCAAACCCGTTGGTTATTCCGAAGATGAAGGCCTACTGCCCTACCCTGCTCAATCTTTTGTGGGCTATCGCTTGCTCACGGAGTACTTTTGCTTTCCTGAGAAGTTTCTTTTTATTGATATTGACCTTGAAGGTATTTGGGATGAAGATTTTACCAATGAGCTTAACCTATACATCTATTTAGACAGCTCTAACACCGAATTAGAGCGCAATATTTCATCAGAAAATTTTGCCTTAGGTTGCACCCCCATTATCAACTTGTTTAAACAACAAGCTGACCCCTTAAGGCTTTCCCACACCCAACAAGAATACCAAGTTATCCCTGACGCTCGCACCCATGAAGCTCTAGAGGTTTACTCTATTGATGACGTTAAAGCCACAATGCCTGATGGCTCCACAATAGAACACCACCGCTTCTACGGGCTGCAGCATCAACTCACAAAAAAAGACATCAGCCACTACTGGTACGGTACCCGAAGGGATGCCAGTATGTCTCCTACACCCAACAATGACGGCTCAGAAGTTTTTGTTAGCCTTACTGATTTACACTTTAACCCGCAAACACTGGCAAGCCAGACCCTAACGATAAAGACACATTGCATCAACCGAGATTTGCCAAGCAAACTACCCTACGGTGGCGGACAACCACGATTGCACTGCATTGACTCAGCGCCACCGGTTACCAGTATTAGCTGCATAACCCCTCCAACACATACGGTAAGACCAAAAACTGGCGACCGCGCTCGCTGGAGGCTGTTATCACACCTGAATTTAAACCACCTCTCCATTACAGGTAATGGAGAATCTACCGATTCTTTAAAAGAAATTCTGCGCCTTTATGACTTTAATGAATCAGCATCAACCCGCGCATTGATTAATGCTATCGTAAAAGTCAGTACCCAGTATATGACAGCCCCCATCACTATTGATGGGCGAACAACACTTTGTCGTGGCACTCAAATCACCATAGAACTTGATGAATCACAACTCGCTGGTACCAGTGCTTACATGTTCGCCAGCATATTGGAACAATTCTTTGGTGTGTATTGCACACTCAACTCATTCACCCGCTTAATTGCCACATTAAAAGGCAAAGATGGAGTTCTCAAGCGATGGCCACCCCGCGCCGGCGAAAAAGCCTTAGTGTAAAACAACAACTTGCTGAACAGCCAGGGCGCTTTGAATTCTCGCAGGCCGTCCGGATACTTGAAATGCTCGCTATTAATGAGCACAGTAGAGATATTGACGTTGCTGATGAGGCTGTGGGTTATGATCGACCCGCCTCTACCGAAGCCGTTCGCTTTAGCGTGCACCAATCACTTGCATTTCCTGCCAGTGAGATCGTCAAATTAGAAACCAAAACCAACACCTTTAACAACCAAGAAAAAAAGCAATACAATCTCACCGTCGCCTTAATGGGGCTTACGGGTAGCGTTGGTGTTCTGCCTCATCATTACACCGAACTCATTTTGCAGCGGATTCGACTAAAAGATGATGCTTTCAAAGTATTTCTCGATCATTTTAATCATCGAACGTTATCGCTATTTTATCGCGCATCTCAGAAGTACCGCTTTCCAATTACCTATGAACGCAATTTTAATATTGCCCATAAAAGCTCCATCACCCAATGGGGTGTTAGTGCTGGAAAGCGCTTTCCCGATGCAGACCTATTTACAGACGCTCTACGATCTATCTCTGGCATCGGCATGGGTAAGGTGCAAGAACGCCTTAAATACCTTGATGACAGTATCCTAAAATACACCGCATACTGGAGCCAGAGCACTCGCAACGCCAGTAATCTCAAACGAATGTTATCCGATTACTTTCAGTTCCCCGTTGTCATTGAGCAATTCGCCGGGCAATGGCAAGAGATTGTTCCTGACATGCTCACGCAGCTTCCCTCTCCCAGAGAGCCATTAGGTCAAAATGTGACCCTAGGATGCAATGCTATGCTGGGCAAACGCTGCTGGACGGCACAAAGTAAATTCAAAATATACCTCACACCCCTCTCCTATGAACAATACCAGACTCTTCAACCCGGCTCAGATAAATTAAATGCACTGAAGGAAATGGTGAGGCTTTATGTTGGCGTAGAACTGGACTACGATATTCAATTACAGATTCCGGCTAACGAGTTACCACCGGCAAAATTAACACGCTCATCCAAAACAGGCATTAAGTTAGGTTGGAATGGCTATATGTCAGAAAAAAACTGCAAAAACAAAATGGTAGATATACGTATCGCTTAACAAAATGTGATTTTTACCTTTTTTTTTGCCAACACCTATTCTATAACATCAGCTATTAAACAATTGCGACAAACACAGCAACATACATCGGAAGCAACCACAAGGCGAAGGATACAACTGCATGATCAATATAAATTTAAAATCACTGATAGGTCGTTTAAACCCGACAGTGCGTAACGCCCTAGAAGCCGGAGCCGGATTAGCCCTATCCCGTGCACATTATGACGTAGAACTAGAGCATTGGTTGCTAAAGTTACTCGAAGAATCCGATACCGACATGATTGCCATATTAGAACGCTACGAAGTCAATTTATCCAATTTAGCGCGGGACCTTACTAATTCTCTTGATAAGATCAAGAATGGCAATAGCCGTCCACCATCACTGTCACCGAATGTTGTAGACCTTGCTAAAGAGGCATGGCTATTAGCATCCGTTGAATACGGTCATGGACAGGTTACTTCTGGTCATATTTTAGCGTCATTATTGCTTGATGATCGAACGCGCCGCCAAGTTATTGATAGCTCAAAAGAGTTTGAAAATATGCCGGGTGAGTCGGTTAAAGAAATGGTTCGTGCAACGGTAGGTACAACATCTGAGTCCACAACGGTATTAGGTGATGGCTCTACACTTGCTAACGATGGAGGTGGAGAAGTCGCCACGGCACCATCTCGTACCCCTGCGCTAGACAAGTACACCATTAACCTGACGCAGCGCGCGGCAGAAGGTAAAATCGACCCCGTTCTTGGTCGCGACCCAGAAGTTAGACAACTTATTGATATATTAAGCCGTCGTCGTCAAAACAACCCCATCCTTACGGGTGAAGCAGGCGTTGGTAAAACCGCCGTTGTTGAAGGTTTTGCGTTACGTATCGCTCAAGATGATGTACCAGAAACCATCAAAGGCGTATGTTTACGCACACTCGACTTAGGATTGCTGCAGGCCGGAGCCAGTGTAAAAGGTGAATTCGAAAACCGCCTACGCGCTGTTATTGATGAAGTAAAAGCCTCTCCTCAACCCATCATTCTCTTTATTGATGAAGCTCACACCCTGATTGGTGCCGGAGGCAAAGAAGGTCAAGGCGACGCTGCGAACTTATTAAAGCCTGCACTAGCACGGGGAGAGCTTCGTACCATCGCTGCAACCACGTGGGCAGAATACAAAAAATACTTTGAACGTGACCCTGCACTAACGCGCCGCTTCCAAGTTGTCAAAGTTGAAGAGCCTGATGAAAAAACCGCCATCGATATGATGCGTGGTATTGCAAAAATGCTCGAGACACATCATAAAACACGCATTCTAGGTGAGGCTATCGAGCAGGCAGTTAAATTATCAAGTCGCTACATTGTTGGCCGCCAACTCCCAGACAAATCCGTTAGTTTGCTGGATACTGCCTGTGCAAAAGTGTCATTAAGCTTAGGCACAACCCCGGCCACTATTGAAGATTCTCGACGATACGTTGAGCAATGCGAACGTAACATCGAGATGTTAGAGCGAGAAGATGCCACGAGTGGCGGATGCGAGGAACGTATCGCTGAATTAACGCTTAACATGGAAAATGAAAAGGAGCGCTTACAATCGCTAGAAGCGCAGTGGGCATCAGAAAAAGAGTTTGTTATTCAAATCCGTGAAATTCGCGAAAAGATTGAAAAAGATTTCTTGGGTAAAAATCACAAAGATCAGCAAGGCGAAGGTGATGACATAGTTGTCCTTACCGATGACGAGCGTAAAGAGCTTAAAGCAGAACTTAAACAACTCACATTAGACCTTCAAGAGCTACAGGGTGAAGAGCCATTAATGAACCCTGTTGTAGACGCCCAAGCCGTTGCTGAGGTTGTTGCTCAATGGACCGGCGTTCCCGTTGGTCGAATGGGTGGCGATGAAATTGAAAACATTGTCAAACTCAGTGAGCACATGGAAGCCAGAGTCATTGGCCAATCCCATGCATTAGAAGCCATTGCAGAAGCCATTCGTACTTCCAGAGCTGGATTAAAGGATCCTCGCAAGCCAGTGGGTGTATTCTTTATGGTTGGGCCATCAGGGGTCGGTAAAACAGAAACGGCCTTGGCCCTTGCAGATATGATTTATGGTGGAGAGCAAAATGTTACCACCATCAATATGTCTGAATTTAAGGAAGAGCACAAAACCTCCATGCTATTGGGTTCTCCTCCAGGTTATGTGGGTTACGGTGAAGGTGGCGTATTAACCGAAGCCGTTCGTCGCAAACCCTACAGCATTATCTTATTAGATGAGATGGAAAAAGCGCATCGAGGCGTTCAAGATATTTTCTACAACGTATTTGACAAGGGCACGATTAAAGATGGTGAAGGTCGCGACATTGACTTTAAAAACACCATTATCATTATGACGTCCAATGCTGGTGAAGAAGCTATTCGAGCGATTTGTGAAGCGTCGGAAGAGAAGCCTGATCCAGAGGTACTACTGGATAACTTCCGCCCAGAACTTCTTAAATGGTTCAAACCTGCATTCCTAGGCCGCGCTGATATTATTCCATATTATCCTTTGGATGACGAAAACCTCATCAAGATTTGCGGTTTGAATATGAAACGCATCGAGAAACGTGTTGATGAACATTACGGGGCAACATTCAGCTATGACGAAGATGTACCGCTTCACATCGTTGCACGTAGCCAAGAAGTAGATACCGGCGCTCGAAATATTGAACATATTATTTCACGCACCATTTTGCCTGAGCTTGCTAGTGAGTTTTTGTCAAAAATGGCAGAAGGTGTAGAAATCAAACATGTACATATCAACGTAAATGAAGAAGGTACATTCTCTTACACTATCACCTAATGCGCTGTATCCTAACGCCATCATTACGTGGCAATAGCAGCAGGTAAACTAAAAGCCTCAAAGAGAGTATTCTTTTTGAGGCTTTTTTATACGTTCAATCTACTTTGGATCCAACCAAAGAGGTACAACAACCGTAACGTAACAATACAATCGCAACCTTTCATAACCCCTTCTCTCATACTGTGCATAACAGTTTATTACCCTCTATAAACATAGCGACAAGCATTGAAATTGACACTACCATCCGCCGTGTGCATATGCTCAAATGCCTACTATGTTGAACATCCTATTCATGATATTTTGCATAACTCTATTATAAAAACTTCATACAACACTATTAACGCATCGCTATAACAACCCAATGAACAAGGTCAGACAATGAAAACACGTATCACCGAACTATTTGGCATCGAACACCCAATTATTCAAGGCGGCATGCATTTTGTTGGCTTTGCAGAGCTTGCAGCAGCTGTATCAAACGCTGGCGGACTTGGTATGATCACGGGTCTAACCCAGCGTTCCCCTGAAGATTTAGCCAAAGAAATTGCAAAATGTAATGAAATGACAGACAAGCCGTTTGGCGTGAATCTTACTTTTTTACCGACTGTAAGCTCACCAGATTATCCTGGCTACATAAAGGCGATTATTGAAGGTGGTGTTAGGATCGTAGAAACAGCAGGTCGTAGCCCTGAAAAATACATGCCTGCAATGAAAGAGGCTGGCATTAAAGTTATTCATAAATGTACCTCTGTACGCCATGCATTAAAAGCACAAGCAATTGGCTGTGATGCCGTATCTGTCGATGGTTTTGAATGCGGTGGCCACCCAGGTGAAGATGATATCCCCAACATGATTCTGCTTCCTCGTGCAGCCGATGAGCTTAAGATTCCTTTTGTTGCCTCTGGTGGTATGGCAGATGCCCGCTCACTTGTTGCATCCCTTGCAATGGGTGCAGAAGGAATGAACATGGGAACACGTTTTATTGCTACCCAAGAAGCCCCTGTACATCAGAATGTTAAAGATTCCATTGTTGCCGCCTCAGAATTGGATACACGCTTAGTTATGCGCTCCCTTAGAAACACCGAACGCGTACTCGTTAACCCAGCTGTAGAGCGCCTATTAGCGAAAGAACAAGAGCTTGGAAAAGACCTTAAATTCGAAGATATCATCGAAGAAGTTGCCGGTGTTTACCCGAAAATAATGAAAGAAGGCACAATGGATGCGGGTGCTTGGTCATGTGGCATGGTTGCAGGGTTAATTAACGACATCCCAACCTGTGACGAATTGATCAGCTCTATCATGAGTGATGCCGACGCATTAATTAAAGAACGTCTAAGTAATTTCTTATAAGCCACGACTTATAAGGCACAAGTTGCGGTGATGATTAAAACCATCAGCGCAACTCATTCCCCTTAGAAAAAGCGAGCCCCCTTACCGATGAACACTAACGATCATCTCCGCGCCTTAGAGGCAATGTATCAAGCCGCGCCCATCAATGAATTCTATCACCCTGTGATGGAAGTAACTGAAGGCAAAGCAGAAATCATCATCGACATTGAGCCAAAGCTATTTCACGCCGCTGGAGCTACTCATGGATCCGTGTATTTTAAAATGTTAGATGACGCTGCTTTTTTTGCAGCCAACTCTTTAGAGCCAGAGTTCTTCGTGCTAACCACGTCCTTTACAACGTATATCACACGCCCAATAAACAGTGGAAAAATGATTGCCAGAGGCAACGTAGTAAACAAAAATCGTAGCCAATGGATTGTTGAATCTATTGTTTATGATTCAGAAGATCGAGAAATTGGTCGCGGAAATGGTATTTTTGTAAGATCAAAAAACCCTTTATCTGAAGTTCCTGGTTACAAAGATTACAACCATTAATTCGAACTATCCGCATTATCGACACAGCGACTTAACCCTTCATCAATCACGTTCAAAATATCTTGCTAATTAATTACCCGCCTTCTTGATTGGCATCAACGCATTAACCCTCTCCGCGCACTAACATCAATACGCCCCACCATTATAGGGTTACTGCTTAGCATTCTTGGCGGTATAGCTGCATGAATTGGTGAGTTTGGGGCAAGCACCCTGGTTAGGGAGAGGTAATATGTCAGCATGAGTATGATTGTTGGGGCTATCATGTTCATCACTTATAGAATGCAATGATCTAGAGACTTTCTCAGAGCCAGCTACACTTACTAGACCATCAACTAGCAGAACATCAGCATTCTACTGAGATCTGGCCTAGGTAAGGAAACACTGCATGTCGATTTTGATTATCAGCGATTCGAAGAGCGATCGGGACTTAATAAGTGCGATCCTATCGGTTAACTATCCAGTTTATAGCGCAAAATCAGCAATTAGCGGCATAGAGCTGGCGCATCAGCTTATCCCTGAAACCATTGTTATCGATATCCACAGCGATGAATTTGACGGTTTCTCCATTCTGCAATCAATCAAACAGCGTCAAGACACAAAAAGCATTCCTATCATCCTACTCAGTGATGAGTGTGCCGTTATTGCCAACACGGTCAAAGGCCTCAAGTTAGGAGCCTTTGATTGCTTGGCTAACCCTATTGATGATGCTTTACTATCCATAAAAGTTGACGCCGCAATCCATGCCCGGCGACTAGAACTAGAATTAATACACTCGAAAGAACTAGCCAAAGAGCGACACCCCGATATATTAATCGTTGATGACGCTGCAGAAATGGTCATGCTACTGGAGCGAACACTAACCGATGCAGGGTACAAAGTTAAAAGTGCATCATCTGGAAACCAAGCAATAGCACTTGCACAAGATTTACAACCCCAGCTAATTTTGATGGATGTACTAATGCCTGGGCTCAATGGTTTTGATACCTGCCGTCGCCTAAAGAGCAACCCAAGAACAGAGGCAATCCCTGTCGTGTTTGTCACATCAGAGGATATTAGCAGTGCAGAAGAAGAGGGTTTTAGTGCTGGTGGTGTAGATTACATCACCAAACCCATCAATGTGCCTTTGTTAGTCGCTCGCATCAAGATACATATGCAACTAAAAATGTATCAGGATTCCTTAGAAGCTGTCGTAAAACAACGAACAAAAGCACTGCGTCAATCACTAGAGAAATTATCCAACAGCAATCAAATCAAAGACGACTTCCTCACCATTATTAATCATGAATTACGAACCCCCCTTAACGGTGCCCAAGGCGCGCTTTACCTGCTACAACACAGCGACAAAATCCCTAGTGAAGAAAAGGAACTACTCGCTACAGCAGACCGGTCGCTATCCGATTTATGCAATCTCGTTGAAAACATTCTCATTCTAACCGAGGCATTTGCAGGGACACTTAAACTTGAGAGTCACACCTTTTCATTATCCAAACTATTATCCAACATACAAGAGGAAGGAGAAAAATGCGCCCAAAACAAATCCCTGACATTCAGCACTGACTTTGATATAGCTGAGAACGATTGCTTCCTCGCTGATTCAGCACAACTTTCTAGAATACTTTGGCACCTTGTCGATAACGCTATCAAATTCAGTCACCACGGCAATATAACCATTAAAGCTAACCTTTCAGAGCACCCTCATCACGACGAATTGTTAAACCTCTCATTTACAGTTACAGACGAGGGCATTGGTATTAACGCTGAAAAATTACAAATAATTTTCAAATTATTCCAACAGTTAGAATCCAATTCGACTCGACGATTCGGTGGACTTGGCGTAGGACTTCCGTTTTGTCGCGCGCTGTTATTTCTGATGAATGGGGAGATCAACGTCAGCTCTGAAGAAGATCATGGAACAACGGTATCTATAGATGTACCACTACGAAAGTGTGAGGAAAACAACACCAATGTTTCACAACCTCAAGACAAATCAGACACCTCAAACAAAGCCATTCTTATCGTTGAAGATAACCCAGTAAATCAACTGGTAGAACGAAAATTTTGCGAACGATATGGCCTCAGCGTTATCACTGCTGCAAACGGGGAAGAGGCTATTGTTGCTTTAGAAAACAATCGAATAGACATTATATTAATGGATTGCCAAATGCCAATCATGGATGGATTTGAAGCCACCAAAATCATTCGACAATCTCGAGAGGAAATCAGAAAAGTGCCCATCATTGCAGTAACTGCCAACTCAACGACGCTAGATAGAACCTTGTGCGAAGAGGCGGGCATGAATGATTACACACCAAAACCCATTGATTTTGATGAACTCACATTAAAATTAAATTACTGGCTAACGAAAAAAAACCACAATTAAGAGGTTTAACATTTCACATCAAGCGCTTCATTAATATTCAACAAATCTGCTAGCTTACCCTTGAAAAAATGTGAGTGCATTCTTGCCATTTGCTGAGGTGTTTCTTCCATCCCATTACCTACCCAGCGCTTTAACAATTCAAACGTAGAACCTACTGCAATGTCCCCTATATAATCCAACATACCGACACTCTTCACTTCTATTTTGGATTCTCGTACTATCTTTCCAACAAAACGCCGATAATAGCGACGCATTTGCTGTCGAAGCACATCGTCTGCCTCCGACTTCATCATTGACGTAAAAACTTCATGATGTTTTTGTATTTCACTATAAACAAGAAAAATAAAGAAATATGAAACATCTGTTTCTGCATCTTGTAAAAACGGGGTTGCTTTTTCGTAAAACTCATCAAACAAATCGTCAGCCGCAGCACGAAATATTTCTTCTTTTGATGAAAAATAACGATAAATATTTTGTCTTGATGTACCTGACATTTTTGCAACTTCTGCCATTCTAATTTTGTGAAATGGCGTACGAATCAATACATCAAGAAAAGCCAATTTAATTCTATCTTCCACTGGCAACTCTTCGTGGTGATAACCAGGGCCTCTCAGCCAGTCATATTTAGGCATTTCACCGGCCTGCTGCACCGGTTGCAACGTATCCGTTAATGGTGTTGCCGCTAAACATTCATTCGAAACTGCTTGTCCAAGAACATTACCCATTGTTATCACCCTACTCACTTATAACTTTCGCCAATGTTGGTATTCTCGATTGTGCTTAATGATCTAACTAAACACAATGTCTCATAAACAACATTGCGACACATCAAGCCATATGTCATCCAAATACCCCCCAACACCCTTCTCCTTTTATCGCTGCTGCCAATAAACCTTTCATTAACCAAATCCCTATATAAGCACTCGCAAATCATGGATTTATTTTTTAAAATGAAATCCTCAAATTCAATATTAGCAATCTATCTTAAGGTATTGTTTATTATGAAAAAGATTCTTCTGAGTGCTGCCATTGGTATCATAATATTGGGGCTCGCTCTTTTATTCTCCCCATCACCCATCAACTCTGTGGCCTGGACCCCTCCCATAGCGCCAAAACTAACCGACGTAACAGTACAAAACAACCTGCTTACCTCAGCGGATCTGTTAGCAAAAGGAAATATTTATGGCCCTGAAGACATTGCAATAGATCAACAAGGCCGATTATACGGAGGTACTCAAGACGGGTTTATTAAACGAATACTAACGGATGGCACCGTTGAGACCTGGGCAAATACGCA
>MAAC01017509.1_pt1 | contig 70013 bp, 54 predicted proteins | sample 1115981 | NCBI WGS metagenome assembly MAAC01 (sample SAMN04961126, study PRJNA320927) | seawater metagenome | isolation source: sample BD02T64 sea water enriched with oil for 64 days | place: USA:Gulf of Mexico | collected 2013-07-27
CACAGACGGTCCGTTCGTCTAGGGGTTAGGACTCATGGTTTTCATCCATGCAACAGGGGTTCGAATCCCCTACGGACTGCTAAACATTTTTCAAAAATGGCTAATCATCAATCAGCGAAAAAAAGAATTCGCTCAAACGACGCAAAAAGAGATCGTAATCGTTACTCTCATAAAACAACGAGAAACATGATTAAAGATCTAAGAAGCGAATCGAACAAGGAAGAAGCTACTACAGCTATGCCTAAAGTATTCTCTATGATCGATAAACTTGCAAAAAGAAATATCATTCATAAGAATAAAGCGGCTAACTTAAAGTCTTCTTTAGCTAACAAAGTTGCGACTCTATAATTTGGTCCAACCCAATTAGTAAAAATATAAATCCTGTCTTTGGCAGGATTTTTTTTTGCTCTATACTTTGATTTCTCCATGACTTTTCCTTAAATTCTAAGGATAAAATAATTTAAATTTTAATTCAATAATTAATGGAAAAGCTAAAAAGTATTAAACATTGGGCTCTGGATGACAAGCCAAGGGAAAAATTAATTAAAAAAGGGAAAAAATCATTATCAAACTCCGAACTGCTAGCCATCCTAATTGAATCGGGTACCATAGATCAATCTGCAATATCTTTAGCAAAAGAGATACTACAACACAGCCACAATAGTTTAAAAATTCTGGCTAAAAAAGAGATCCAAGAATTATGTAGATTTCGAGGCATAGGCATTGCTAAAGCCACTAAACTAATTGCAAGCTTTGAATTAGCACATAGACTAAATGCCATGGAAGAAGTAAGTAAGCCTAAGATAAACGCAAGTAAAGAGGCTTTTCAATACTTAACCACCAAATTTACAGGATTAGATCATGAAGAATTTTGGGTCATTTACCTCAATCAGGCAAATGGAATTATAGCAATTGAAAACATAAGTAAAGGAGGTATTACCTCCACAGTTGTAGACCTTAAAATAATATTCCAAAAGGCACTTTTAAACAAAGCCACCGGATTGATAATAGCGCACAATCATCCATCAGGGAACCTATCACCAAGCAATGAGGACATTCTACTCACCAAAAAAATTGAAAAAGCATCGAAAATTTTACAAATCTCGCTACTCGATCATTTGATTATTTCAGATAAACAGTATCTTAGTATGGCTGATGAAGGCATGATTTGAAAGCATTATGTTACTAATATTTACACAAAAAATAAGCCCAAGGGTAAAGTTCATCTTCAAACAATATTTTGGAGAAATTCTCGGGGTCCCTTTTCGTTTATGTTCGGATCTACAGGAGTTTGTTTCCTATAACGGCCCCAAATTATCCTATACAAAACAACCCTTATTTAAGGAGTTGCATTTTCAAGCGACAGAAATATTATTCGAGACAGGGGTAGAAGATCCTGAAATAAGTGTTTTTGATTCTGAAGGAATTCCAGCATTCTTTCCTTGCTCTCAACGGTCTGCATTAAATTTTGATCCATTTGCTTGCGGATTTTTCATGCTTTCCAGGTATGAAGAATACATGATCCACATTAAGGATAAGCACGAACGATTCAGAGCAGAGGACTCACTTGCCTTTAAAAATAATTTCCTTGAAATTCCGGTAGTTAATCTTTGGGCTGAAAAAATTAAGGATAGACTATTGGAACATTTTCCTGAACTAAAAATACAAGCTCCATCTTTTCAATTTATCAATACTATTGACATCGACCAGGCCTATGCCTATAAGGAAAAAGGTATTTTCAGACAAACCGGAATAATGGTTAAACACCTTCTCAGCCTTAAATTCAATAAAATTGCAGAAGTGCTATCAGTTCTTATTGGAAGAAAAGAAGATCCATTTGATACCTTTTCATTTTTACTCGACATTCAGAAAAAATACAATCCTAAATCCATATTTTTCGTTTTACTGGGGAATTACGGGGCCTACGACAAGAATATCCACCCTAAAAACAGAAGGTTTCAAAGCCTTATAAAATCCCTTGGAGACTACGTAAATATTGGAATTCATCCATCTTACGGATCTCATGAACAAGTTAAAACCCTTCGGAAAGAAAGAAGAATGCTTAAAAGCATACTGAACCGAGAGGTGCTAAAAAGTAGACAGCATTTTCTAAAGTTCAATCTTCCAGATACCTTCAGAAATCTTCTTGAAATGGGTATTGAAGAGGATTACACCATGGGATTTGCTTCACGTGTCGGATTCCGTGCAGGAACCTGCACTCCCTTTCTTTTTTACGATTTGGATTTAGAATATGAAACGAGGCTAAAATTATACCCTTTCTGCATCATGGATGCAAGTTTAAACTATTATTTAGAACTAAGTCCGCAAGATGCTAGCGACAAAATAAATGGACTTATGGAAAAAGTAAAAAATGTCCAAGGCACCTTTATAAGTATTTGGCACAATGAAACTTTATCTAATAAAGAATTATGGAAAGGATGGAGAACGGTGTATTCAGACATGATAAAAAACGCTTGTAATGAGTCTTAGTAAATATCTCTTACTTATACTTCTTGCAGCTACCAAATTTGCAGTTAGCCCTATAGCTGCATCTAACTGGGGGTTAGATCAAAGGGAGTCATTTATTATAATTACGCTAAGTGGGTTGGTTGGATTTTTCATTTTTTATTACTTCAGCTCCTATTTACTGAAAATAATGAGGATGATTTTTGGCGGTAGACGGAGAAAAAAGAGAATATTTACGAAAAAAAATAAAATGGCTGTTCGAGTAATTAGGAATTATGGACTATGGCTTCTAGCTGTTTTAACTCCTATTTTACTTTCTATTCCATTTGGAGCTTTCCTTTGCGCCAGGTATTTTCCAAGGAAACTTTCGATCATGTTAGTTATGTGTGCTTCTATTGTTGCCTGGGGGTTTATTTTGAGCTTTTTCGGTGATTTACTTTTTAATTAAATCCGAAAGAACCTCTGTAATTAAATCATTTTCGAAACCTTTAGACCATAGAAATCGTTTGACTTTACCATATTTTACATAATTTTCACCTCCAACGAGGTTCCACTTATTATTTGCTAAATTAAGTAGTATGGAATAGTACTCCTCTTGATCTATTTCATTCCAGGCTTTCTTAATACAATATTCCGAAATCCTTTTTGATTTTAATCCTTGCTTAATTTTAATCCTTCCCCACTTTTTGATTCTATACTTACCTCGTGCATAAGAACGAGCAAAACGTTCCTCATTGACAAAATCATTTTGAATAAGATCAATCATAATCTCATCAATTGCCAAAGGTATCATTCCTAATTCCTTCAATTTTCCCTCCACTTCAAATTGACATCTGTCCTGATAAACACAATATCGCTCCGCTTTTAACTTAGCTTCCGAAACAGTATATACTTTCTTACTCATTCAATAATACGCTAAAACCCAAATCTAATTTATGCAATATCAGTACCCAAATAAAAGTGAGATTATTTTTTTCTCAAATAGTCTAAATCAAACAAATCAACCTGAACTACTGATGGTTAGAAGGCCTCTTCATGTATTAAAAACACCTATTAACTTTATTAGATTCTAATATAAATTAATTTTCGGCACGGTATTCGTAATAGACCTAATAGATTAAAATTTAGAAGCCATGAAAACGATAAACCTCATAACTTTAAATATTCCGATGAAAAATGCTTTCGGAATTGCTACTGAGATATCTTGGCTCGAAAAAGTTGCCAAATTATTTAACAAATTCATCCCTATTTTGAGCTATAACATCTCTGGGGACTGTTCAAAAATTTGGATTATGGTTGAATCTCAGGACAGAGATGAACTAGTAGAGAAAATGCAAAAAATTCCATTTTTAAAGTTCTTTAATCCTCAATTGGAAAACCTTAGAACTAGTAATATTCCGTTGGAACATATGTATTTTTCCATGAATTAAGAATAACCCTCAATACCCTCAATACCCTCAATGAAAAAATCCCGTTTTATACTTAAAACGGGATTTTTGATTTTCATTACTATAACACGGATTCTACATATCTTTCTGCAATCTCATCTAAAACATCTAATACTTGCTCTGGTTCATCCGAAGTCACTAATCTGAATCTGTAATCCTTAATTCCAGGCAAACCTTTGAAATAGTTGGTATAATGCCTACGAGTTTCCACCACTCCTAACTTCTCTCCTTTCCATTCGATTGCTCTCATGAAATGTTGTCTACACACCTCAACACGTTCCTCGATAGTAGGAGGAGCTAATAACTCTCCTGTTTTTAGGTAATGTTTAATCTCTCTAAAAATCCAAGGGTTTCCAATTGCAGCACGACCGATCATTAAACCATCTACCGGAAAATTTTGCTGCATTTCTAATGCTTTTTGTGGAGAGTCAATATCCCCATTTCCAAAAATTGGAATTTCAATATTAGGATTACTTCTGACCTTTGCTATATGCGACCAATCCGCTTCCCCTTTATACATTTGCTTACGTGTCCTTCCATGGATAGACAAGGCTTTAATTCCGACCTCTTGGAGACGTTCTGCCACCTCCTCAATGTGAATACTATTCTCATCCCAACCCAGACGGGTCTTCACAGTTACCGGTAAATGAGTAGACTTTACAATTTCTCTGGTCATTTCAACCATTTTAGGAATATCTTTTAGAATTCCCGCACCAGCTCCTTTACCCGCTACTTTCTTCACTGGGCATCCATAATTAATATCCAAAATATCTGGATTAGCAAGAGTAGTTACTTCAGCTGCCTTTCTCATGGAGCTAATTTCATTCCCGAATATTTGTATTCCTACAGGACGTTCATATTCGAAAATATCAAGCTTTTTAACACTCTTTGCAGCATCTCTAATAAGCCCTTCACTCGAAATAAACTCAGTAAACATGAGGTCTGCTCCCAACTTTTTACAAATCTCTCTAAACGGAGGATCACTAACATCTTCCATTGGAGCAAGTAATAATGGATATTCTCCCAGCTCTATATCTGCTATTTTTACCACCGGATATCTATTTTTTTGACAAAATTAAATAATATTTCTCTTATCCATGCATAGCTTCGCTATAAGCAGGTGAGTTTGACTACTCTAAATACGAATACATAAAAAAAGAGTGGGTATACCCACTCTTTAATATTATCCCTTTGTCAATCTCTGTTTAGTATATGCTCTCCATTTATCAATAACCTGAGTCATATCCTCTGGGATTTCAGAGTTAAACTCCATCCATTCACCAGTACGAGGATGCTCGAAAGCTAACGTTTTTGCATGTAGAGCCTGTCTTGGAAGAATTTTAAAACAATTCTGCACAAACTGCTTATACTTCGTAAACGACTGTCCTTTTAGTATGATATTTCCTCCATATTCAGAATCCGAGAATAATGGATGTCCAATATGTTTAAAATGAACTCTAATTTGATGGGTCCTACCCGTTTCCAACTTACATTCGACCAAAGTAAGGTAACCAAAACGTTCTAACACCCTATAATGTGTTACAGCATGTTTACCTTCTGTTCCATCGTCATAAACATCCATAACCTTTCGGTTTCTTTTGTTTCTTCCAACGTGCCCAACGATAGTTCCTTCGTCTTCCGCAAAATCACCCCAAACTAACGCTCTATATCTCCTATCTGAAGTTCTGTCAAAAAATTGTGAAGCAAGATGAGTCATTGCATGCTCATTTTTCGCAATTACAAGAATTCCAGAAGTATTTTTGTCAATTCGATGTACTAAACCTGGGCGATCTGCCGAATCCTGAGATTCCGGTAGATTCTCAAAGTGGAACAACAAAGCATTTACTAATGTTCCTGAATGATGCCCAACACTAGGGTGAACAACCATTCCTGCCTCCTTATTCACGATAATTAAATCATCATCTTCATAAAGAATATTTAATGGGATATCCTGAGGAATCAATTCCTTATTCACTGTTGGATAAGGCTGAAGGATAACTATCTCATCATCAGGCCTTATTTTATAATTCTGTTTTACAGGCTTTCCATTCACTTGAACTCTTCCTGCCTGTGCAGCTTCTTTAATTTTGGTTCTAGACATTCTATCCTTCCCCAAACGAATAAAGATATATTTATCAATCCGTACAGAGTCTGCTTTGGGTTCAACCTGCAAACGATGATGTTCAAATAATTCTTCATTTTGAGTATCTACTGTCATCTCTATCTCTTTTCCAATGTCTATTCTTCTCCTTCCGGAGTTTCTATCACTAACTTGGTACTGTCTTGTGTCAACCACAAATTAACTCCTCTACCAAAATCAAATTCTTTTTCTAAAGAAAATTCTGGATTTTGCTTATAAACTTTAGCTTCCGCCTTATCAGTTACTGATTTATCAAACCTAACAACGCCAATATTAAGACCATTTCTCAATAATTTATCTACCGCATTATTTTGCCCCATCAAACGTACATCCGGCATTGCAATTTGTTCATTTTTCTTCTTCCCAGCAACTATGGTAATAGCAGCCCCTTTAGGAATTTTATCGCCAGCTTTAATACGCTTACCGTTATACTTCATTCCAAGGATAACCATACTCGCAATATCATTCTTAAACTCTAGTCGTTCAATATTTAAATCTGTTGCACGAGAAAAAGTCACCATCCTCCTCAAGTGCTTATCCCTCAAATTTGGAATAGTAACTGAACCTGCATTCGAAGGATTAAGAGTTAAATAAATTTTTCTATTTTCTTTAACCTTCTTAGCTGAAGCGGGATTTTGCTCTATTACTGCACCACTCTTAAAATTTGGGTTATACGCCCCAGAATCCAATATTTCGTAACGCAGTTTTTCAGCCAGGATAATTTCTTCCACCTCTTCAATAGACTTATTTTGCAAATCTGGAACGATAACATATTCATCGTGTTTGGTAAAATGATCCAACCAAACCAATGAACCGTAAGCCAATGCTAACACAGCTAATAGTCCGAATATCATTTGCTTTATAACTCGCTTCATTCCGTTAAATTTATTGTACAATTTGCTTGCAAAGATATTTAATTAATTTGTCCAAAGCGAACTATTGTTAATTATCACCATTTGAATCAATACTTATACATAAATAAATTTTGTTTTTCATTCGATTCCAGTTATAGATGAATCCAATTTTTAATCTTGTATAACTCAGATGCATTCAATAATTAATTTATTTTTGTATAAACACTAGAAGATAATGCTAAAGAAAATTGCGGTTATTACTGGCGGATATTCTGCTGAAAAGATTGTTTCCATAAAAAGTGCTGAAACGGTCATAGCTACTCTTGACAGAACCAAATACATTCCATTCCTAATTCACATAGAAAAGGACAACTGGCATTATGAGTTCGAGGGTAAAGAATATTCGATAAACAAAAATAACTTTAGCCTATCTTTAGAGGATGAGGAAATCACATTTGAAGCAGCATTTATTGCTTTACATGGAACTCCAGCTGAAGATGGACTTTTGACAGCCTATTTTCAACTAATTGGCTTACCCTATACTTCATGTGACCCATTGGCAGCTCAAACCACATTTGACAAAGGAATAACAATAGCCTTAGCTAAAAGCTATAAATACACAACCGCAAAATCTATTGAACTAGATGCTTCAATGAAATTGGAGGCCATGGAAAAATCCAAAGATTTGAACTTTCCAATCTTTGTAAAACCTTGCCATGCAGGATCAAGCCTTGGCATTTCTAGACTTACAGATATCAATGAACTCGACAATGCGTTAAATCTGGCATTCCAACATAGTTCTACTTGTCTTATTGAGGAGGAGGTTAAAGGAACAGAGGTCACTTGTGGAACTTATATTGAAAAAGGAATAGTTAAAACCTTACCAATTACTGAAGTAGTTTCTCATAATGATTTTTTCGACTTTGAATCGAAGTATCATGGAAAAGCAGATGAAATAACACCTGCTCGAATTACAAAGGAGCAGGAGCATTTAATCAATGAAACCAGTAAACATATTTACCGTGATTTCAAATTGAAGGGCATCTGTCGAATTGATTATATTTTATCAAACGGAAAAGCCTATTTAATTGAAATTAATACAGTTCCTGGACTCACCAATGAAAGCTTCATACCTCAACAGGTTAGAGCGTCAGGAATGGAGCTAAAAGACTTTTTTAATTTATTAATCGAGGAAATTATATAAATCTCTATTCCCTTTGAAAAAGAAAAAATCGTTACATATTCAGGAAGGCAAAGATTCACCTGGCTCTATTAATAAAGCAGCGCTTTCTAATGTCAAAAAATTTAGAAAAAAAAGACTTTCTCCCATAGCCTATAAAGAGGGTATACTGGAAGGTAAAATAAACATATTAAGCGAAGCCATAACACTTATAGAAAGCAACAATGCCAAACACAAAGACCTGGCTAGGGAAATTATAGAATTATGTCTACCCCATAGTGGAAACTCTATAAGAATTGGTATTACAGGTATTCCAGGGGTTGGGAAAAGTACTTTTATAGAATCATTTGGTTCATTTTTATGCTCAAAACTCAATAAAAAGGTTGCTGTCCTTGCCATAGATCCGTCTAGTGAGAAAAGTCAAGGTAGTATCCTGGGGGATAAAACGAGGATGGAAAATCTGTCCATTCAAAAAAATGCGTTTATCCGACCTTCTCCTTCAGCACATAGCCTGGGTGGAGTTGCAAGGAAAACACGAGAAAGTATAATTTTATGTGAAGCGGCAGGATACGACATCATCTTGGTAGAAACCGTAGGAGTTGGACAATCGGAAACGGCTGTTCATTCTATGGTGGATTATTTCCTATTGCTCATGCTTGCAGGAGCTGGAGACGAACTGCAAGGTATCAAAAGGGGAATCATGGAAATGGCCGATGGCCTAGCGCTCACAAAAGCAGATGGTGACAATATTAATAGATGTGAAAAGGCTAAAATAGATTTAAAACATGCCCTACACATGCTTCCTAGAAAAGAAAACCACTGGCTTCCAAGAGTATATTTAACCTCTTCTCTGGAAAAAAAGGGAATAGAAATGGTATGGGAAGACATTCAGAAATTTGAAAATCATACTAAAAACAAAGGATATTTTGATTTTAATAGGAGCAATCAAAATAAAAAGTGGTTTGATGAAAGTATTCAAGAACATCTAGGTTCATTATTCTCTACAGACACAAGAATAATGGAAAAACATAAACTTTTAGAGCTTGCAATCATGGAAGGGAAAAAAAGCCCCTTTCAAGCGGCCGATGAATTATTTACCCTATTTTTGCAACAACTAAAAAACAAATAAGATGAGAAGAAAAACCAATAATGCGCCAAAATTTCACTACTCCCAATTACTTGAGAAAATTGACATGGCTAAAGGTGGTTTTTTTCAGGATAATCAGTTTTTTGTAATTACTGCATCAACAGAAACTGACGAGGATATCATTCAAATTGTTCATAGACAAATGGCCGATGAAACTAAATCAGAAGATGGTATTTTCGGTCTTTCGTTATGCGTCAACTTTACTGATAGCCCAGAAGAGCAGGAACAGATGCAAAGGTTCAAACAAAGTAAATATTTTGGACAGTTTACTAAAGGCATTTATGATGATATAACTTGCTTTACAACTTTACTTCCTCATGAATCAACAGATGCAGCAGCACTAGCGTCAGACGTTCTAATGAACACATATAAACTACGACAACAAGACAAAATCGCTTTTGACCTGTACGATGCAGATTAATTTATTCTGCATTCTTCATATGTTTAACCTCATAGCAACACCTAATTAGGTTTCAGTATATTTGTTACCTATATAAAATAATATATGCGTAACCTATCAGTCATTTTCTCGTTTCTTCTTTTCGGAATACTACTATCTTGCAATAGAGATACAGGCGAAACAGCAGCCAATCCTTTTATTATAGAAATCCCTTTTGGGTTTCCTCAGTTTGATCTTCCCGACGACAACCCTATGACAGTTGAAGGAATCGCCTTGGGGAAAAAATTATTCTACGAAAAACAACTAAGTGGAGACAATAGTCAATCTTGTGGTAGTTGTCATCAAGCAGCCAAGGCTTTTTCTGATACAGGAGCTGTCAGCATAGGAATTGATGGGATAAGTGGGGATCGTAGTGCTATGCCTTTAGTTAATGTCCTATGGGCTGATAACTTTTTTTGGGATGGTAGAGCTAAAAGTCTAGAAAACCAGGCCCTCGGACCAGTTGTCAACCCTATAGAAATGCATGAGACTTGGCCGAATGCCGTTTCAAAAATTCAGGATGATCCCCAATACTCTATCCTATTTAAAAAAGCATTTGACACAAACATTGTCGATTCTATTCTTATAGCAAAAGCAATCGCTCAGTTTGAAAGAACTTTAATTTCCGGGAATTCCAAGTTCGATAAATATCTAAGAGGAGAAACTGACTTGACCGGAGCAGAATTCGCTGGCCTTGATCTTTTTTTAATTGAGGGTCCGATAGATGGAAATCCTAATGGTGCTGACTGCTTTCATTGCCATGGAATGCCTTTATTTACGGATCATTTGTTTCACAACAACGGTATTGACGAAGAATCAGAATGGACCGATTTAGGCTTATATGAAATAAGTAACAACCCTCTTGATAAGGCTAAATTCAAAACTCCTACTCTAAGGAATATCGCTTTTTCTGCACCTTATATGCACGATGGCAGATTTAAAACTTTAGAGGAAGTAATTGACTTTTACAACACAGGAGGACATACTAGCACTACTCTAGACCCACTTATGAAAAATCCAGATACTGGTTTATTGTTGTCTCCAGAGAATAAAGCCAATCTTATAGCCTTTTTACACACACTTTCTGACAGTAGTTTCATCACTAATCCTGCATTCCAGGAGTAAAGTGTAAGTTTTACTACTATTAGATTCAAGAAAAGCATACTTCTATTAAACAGAAATAATTGGAATTGACTACTTTTGTACTCATTTTTCACAATGCTTTAATACCCTAGTAATGAAAGCTACAAATATTCGACAGATTACCACCAACGATTTGGTTGGATCAAAAATATTAGTAAAGGCATGGGTTCGTACCCATAGACAAGGTAAAAACGTATCCTTCATCAGTTTGAATGATGGATCGACAATCAATAATATTCAGGTAGTTGCTGAGGGAGACTTTAGTGAAGAATTATTAAACAGAGTTACCACTGGTTCGTGTATTGCTGTTACTGGGTTAGTAGTTGAATCTCAAGGGCAAGGTCAAAAAGTAGAGATAAAAGCCGAAAATATTGAAATATTAGGTGATTGCGATGCTGATGTCTACCCTATTCAACCAAAAAAGCATAGTCTAGAATTTTTGCGTGAAAAAGCGCATTTAAGATTCCGCACAAATACATTTGGAGCTGTTTTTAGAATTCGTCATCAATTGACTTTTGCAGTCCATCAATTTTTTCACGAAAAAGGATTCTACAATATCCATACACCGATCATTACAGCAAGTGATGCTGAAGGTGCCGGGGAAACTTTTAAGGTTACTAATTTGGATCTGAACAATGTTCCAAAGAATGAAGACGGAACAGTAGATTTCGATCAAGATTTCTTTGCCAAAGAAACCAACCTAACTGTTTCTGGACAGTTGGAAGGTGAATTAGCAGCCATGGCATTAGGGAAAATATATACTTTCGGCCCTACATTTAGAGCTGAAAACTCTAACACCACTCGTCACCTAGCTGAATTCTGGATGATTGAACCAGAAGTTGCATTTGCAGACTTAGACGACAATATGGATCTTGCTGAAGAAATGTTAAGATACCTTTGTACAAATATTCTTGAAAATTGTGAAGACGATTTAGCATTCCTGAATCAACGTTTAATCAACGAGGATAAAAACAAAAAGGCTTCAGATCGTCAAACAATGACTTTGATAGAGAAGCTACAATTTGTTGCAGACAATCCATTCAAACGATTGACCTATACAGAAGCTATCGACATTCTTAGAAATTCGAAACCGAATAAGAAGAAGAAATTCAAGTATATCATTGATGGTTGGGGAGCAGATCTTCAATCGGAACATGAGCGTTATTTGGTTGAAAAAGAATTCAACTGCCCGGTGATTCTAACAGACTACCCTAAGGACATCAAAGCCTTTTATATGAAGTTAGGTGAGGATGGGAAAACTGTTCGTGCAATGGACATCTTATTGCCTGGAATAGGAGAAATTATTGGTGGTGCTCAAAGAGAGGAGGATTACGATAAACTTGTCCAAAGAATGGAAGAGATGAATGTACCTAAAGATGACCTTTGGTGGTATTTGGAAACAAGACAATTTGGAACTGCTCCACACAGTGGTTTTGGATTAGGTTTCGAAAGAATGGTTCTATTCGTTACTGGAATGCAAAACATTCGTGATGTAGTTCCTTTCCCAAGAACTCCGCAAAACGCAGAATTTTAACGATAGCATACGATATAAAAAGCCTCATTAAGAGGCTTTTTTTTTGATTAATAATTTTAATCCGAGCCTATTTCTACACAAAGCTATTATCTTTATATTGTATTCAAATAATTATGATACCAGCTCTTGTAATGAAAAGAAAAAATTTTCGCATCCTCCTATTTTATATTTTAGCTTGGTCCCTAGCGATTGCATTTTTCATATTCCTAAGGCATGAATTGGGTAATCAAGAATTTTCAGATTTAATTGAAAAAAATAAAGCTCCCCATATTAGTATAGCAAAAACAATCATCTATGAAATACTGGTCATTGGGATCTCTGCCGGTTCCATTTTTGCCATTATTGATTTGTACATTGCAAAATACTTTAGAAGTATTCTTTCTCTTGGGGTATTCTTTATTCTAATCACACTTTTAAATCTCTCTGCATTAAGTATTATAACCTACCTGGCCATATTCAGCATCAATGAATTATTACAAATTCAATTGAGCTTAAAGGACTTTACCACTGGCCATCATGTTTTCATAATTTATGGATTTATAGTCAGTTTTCTAGTAGGGTTTACCAGAGAGATGGATCGTAAACTAGGATCCGGAAATTTATGGAAACTTTTCATTGGTAAATTCTATAAGCCTCGTCAGCTGGAAAGAATATTTATGTTCATAGATTTAACATCATCTACGAGAATAGCTGAAGAAATAGGAAACATAAAATACAGTAGTTTACTGCGAGATTGCTTTAAAGACTTAGCTGTTGTTGCGAATTTTTCAGCGGAAGTATACCAATATGTCGGGGATGAAGTTGTACTTAATTGGAACCCAAATAAGGGACTTAAAAACAACAATGCTATACATGCCTTTTTTGCATTTCAAGCGTATATCAATAGTAATAAAGAGTACTATTTAGAACAATATGGCGTGGTTCCCGTTTTTAAGGCTAGTGCTCATATTGGTCAGGTTACCGTAACGGAGGTAGGTGAATTGAAAAGTGAAATTTGTTACCATGGAGACATCCTAAATACGACTTCTCGAATTCAATCCCTATGCAGTTCATTTAATTGCAATTTATTGATATCTGACAGATTGAAAAAGAGATTAGAAGAAGATGCCTTGTTAAGCCATGAGGCACTTGGCTCACATAATCTTAAAGGAAAAAAAGAAAAGGTCACCATTTGGAAAACAGAGTTAAATCATGACTAAATACTTATCCCTAATAATCTTGTTTTATCTAAGTGCATGCTCTTTTATCCAAAACCATTCACTTAGAAAACCAGACAATATATACACCCTTAAAAAGGAATTGAAAGAAATTTCAGGATTATCCTATATCAGTAAGGAGAAGATGGTAGCCATCCAAGATGAGAATGGATTTATCTATAGTTTAGATTTTGATCAATTTAAAAAACAGGATAAAATCCCATTTTCTAAAAAAGGGGATTATGAAGGAATAGCTTCAACATTGGATAGGTATTATATTCTTAAAAGTAATGGGACTATAATCAGTGTGAATCTAAAAGGTAAGGACAAAAAAAATTACAAACCACCTCATAAAGCCAAAATAGAATTTGAAGGATTATGTTTTGACTCTAAAAAGAATCGCTTACTAATTTTATGTAAAGAACATTCATCGAAAAAGAAAAATAAGAATATCAATATTTATAGCTTCGATCTAAGTACAGAAAAATTCAGTACAAAACCTGTATTGAGTATAGATAAAAAGCTAGTTGACATACATAGAAGTATGGGACTTTTACCGTCAGGCATTGCAATAAATCCAATGGATGGTTATATTTATATATTGGCATCAGTAGGCAAAAAGCTTATAATGATTGATAATAATGGAAAATTGATTCATTATTATAATCTGGATGAAACAATTTATAAACAACCAGAAGGAATAACCTTCACGAAAACAGGGGAATTGTATATCGCCTGTGAAGGAAAAGTAGGCAAAGCTCAAGTAATGCATTTCATATCCATTCCATGATAAAAAAAATAATTTTAATAAGCTTATTGCTAATTATACCATCTTGTCAAACGAGTAAATATTTTCTTAGACATTCAGAAAAAGAATGGATTGACAAGCAATCTGAATCGCCTATCGTTCACAGCACCTACTTTATAGGAGATGTTGGTGAACCACCCGCTCAATCTAAAGAAACACTACAACTGTTAAAAACTTTTTTGGATAACGAAAATGAGCATTCGTCCGTTGTTTTTTTAGGTGATAACATCTATCCGGAAGGACTACACAACAAAAAGAATAGTCAAAGAGCATCTGATGAAGCCAAGTTAGATGCACAATTGGACATATTAAAACAATTCAAAGGTAAGATTGCGATACTACCAGGAAATCACGACTGGAATAGAGGTAGTAAAAAAGGCTGGAGATTCGTAAAAAGACAAGAGAAGTATGTGGAAAAATACCTCGACAAGGGCAATATCTTTTTACCAGATGATGGATGTCCAGGACCAGAAGTAATAAAATTAGAATCAAATCTTGTTCTAATCGTACTAGACACCCAATGGTGGCTTCACCCCTACCGAAAGGCAAAGGGACAAAAGGATGGATGCACGATACAAACCAGGGAAGAACTGATAGAACAATTAAGAGATGTTTTAAAAAAATATAGACATAAAAACGTCCTTATTGCAGGCCATCACCCAATGTATAGCAATGGGGCACATGGAGGAAAATTCCCAATATCTGACCACTTATTTCCATTAAAAAATCTAAATAACAACCTTATCATTCCTCTGCCAATACTGGGAAGCATTTATCCTATGTATAGAAAATTATTGGGCCATAGACAAGATTTAACTCATCCTTTATATCAGGATATGATTAATTCTTTTACTAAACTGTTTGAAGAGTACGACAATATCATATATGTGGCAGGGCATGAACATAATCTTCAATACAGGAAAGAAGAAAACAACCATTATATAATAAGTGGATCCGGCTCCAAAACATCTTTTTTAAAGGGTAATCAAAAACTTCAATTTGGAGCAGAAAGAAAAGGATTTACAAAGGTAGACTACCATCAAAATGGAGAAGTATGGCTTAGTTTTTACAGCCCAGAAATCGTTGGAGATACTAAGCTAATTTATAGAAAGAAGATTTTTCAAAGCAATAAGCTAAGCAGTATTCTTTCCGAGGACATTCCTAAGGTCTCCTATAAAGGAAAGTTAGATACAATTATCCCAAATACAATTTATGCAGCCGGAAAAACGAAACGGTTCTTTTTCGGAGATCTAAATAGAGATACCTGGGAACTACCAATAGAAGTCCCCTATTTAGATATACACTTTGAAAAAGGTGGATTGCTTCCAATAAAGAAAGGTGGAGGTATGCAAACAAAGTCACTTAGACTGAAGGGCATGGACGGAAATGAATATGTACTTAGAACTATAAATAAGGATGCCAGTTTATTATTAGGAAAAGTACTGCAAAACACATTGGCCAAAGATATTCTCCAGGATGGATTGGCCGGTTCACATCCTTATGCTGCACTTTGTGTTCCACCACTAGCCAATGCTGTTTCAGTATATCATACACAACCAAAATTAGTCATCGTCCCTGACGATCCAATTCTTGGTGATTATCGAGAAGATTTTGGAGGTATATTATGCCTTTTTGAAGAGAGACCTGATGGTGATATGGCTCATGCATCCAATTTTGGAAACTCTAAAAAAGTCATCAATTACGCTAAATTAATTGAAAAGCTACAAAGTGACGAATCACATAAATTAGATAAATATTCCATCCTTAGAGCTCGGTTATTGGATATGCTAATTGCAGATTGGGATAGACATGACGATCAATGGCGATGGGCTTCTTTTAAAAATGGAAAGAATACGTATTATAGCCCCATTCCTAGGGATAGGGATCAAGTATTTTTCAAGTTTGATGGTGTGGTTCCTAGCATAGCCAATCGTAAATGGCTATTAAGAAAATTCCAGCCTTTCGACCCGGACATTCGCGACATCGAAGGTCAAAATTTTAATGCCAGGTATTTTGATAGATCATTCCTAAACGATGCGACTTTAATGGAATGGACATCTGTTGCAGACTCTATGACATCGGAATTAACGGATTCTGTATTGCAAGTTGCTGTGTTGCGATTACCAAACGAAGCTTTCAAATATAATGGTGAACAATTGATTCAAACATTGAAAGAAAGGCGAAATCGATTAACAGAATTTGCTACAAGGTATTATAAAGTACTGGCAAAAACTGTAGACATAATTGGAACCCTGGATGACGATTACTTTGAAATTATTAGATTAGACAGCAATAAGGTTGAAGTAAGTGTCTTTAAGCGTAAAAAAGGTAAGAAAAAATCGAAAAAGAAAATATACCACAGAATATTTAATGGTGAAGAAACAAACGAAATTTGCATTTATGGCTTAGATGGAAATGACGAATATAAGATCAAAGGAGATGTTAAAAAATCTATACTTATTCGAATCATTGGAGGAACGGACAAGGATAAAATAGAAGATACGTCAAATAGTACGGGCTTAGCCAAGAAAACGTATATCTACGATTCAAACAAAGGAGAGAATAGAATAAAAACATCTAAAGAAACCAAGGTATTTATTCGCAAAACAATTGATGCCTACGAATATGACAGGGAGTCATTTGCTTACGATGCCATGCTCCCTCTCCCCTCGATTGGCTATAATGTAGATGATGGACTATTTCTGGGCGGTGGATTTCAATGGAAAATCAGAGGATTTAAAAAATCGCCATATAAAACACTTCATCAACTTACAGCAAATGTCTCAGCCACCAATGCCTTTAATTTAGATTATAAGTTCCAGTTTACTGAATTATTAGGGAAATGGGACCTAGCGGGTAGCGCAATTATTAGACATCCATTGATTTTTGACTTTTATGAAGCGGGAAATGAATCTGAATCCTATTCAGATGACGACAACCAGGTAAGATTAAAATGGAATAAAATAAGACCATTTATCCAAAATACATCTTCCGATCAAATGCAGAAAATTCAAGTTGGTTTAGATGCAATCCAAGTAGATTTTGATGGAGATTCAAAAGAACAAGAAGTAGCAACATTGGACAAAGGAGAAAATGAGGTATACACAGGGTTATTTGTTCGATATATTTTGGAGAACAAGGATCAAAAACTCAATCCAGAACGTGGAATTGAGTTAAGCTTGGAAGCGTCAATCCATCAAAACCTGACCCAAAACGAATTAAAATATCAAAAATTTTCAGCTGATCTAAGTCTGTATTTTCCATTACCTAAGATTCCCATTCCTACCTCACTGGCCTTGAGAGGAGGTTATCATATTATATCTGGTGACTACCCATTCCATCAGGCTAATTACCTGGACGGAAATACCAATTTTAGGGGAATTCCAAGAAATAGGTATTCAGGAAAAAGTATGTTCTACCAAAATTCAGAACTTAGATTTAATATCATTTATATTAAAAACTACATTTTACCGTTTCAACTTGGACTATTGACGCATTATGATCTAGGAAGGGTCTGGGAATCGAATGAAAATTCTGATCTTTGGCATAAGAGCCATGGATTTGGCCTATATATTAATGCATTGGATTTTATCATTTTAAATGGTACCATGTCATTTTCAGATAAGGAGGAATATTTTAGTTTTGGAACTAAATTCTTATTTTAACTTATCAATTGGATGAATTAGGAAATACGCAAATTATGTCATTAATCGACGAATCATATGCTTATGTAAAATCTCAATTTGAGTTAGCTAAATCAAAAAAGGAGCTACTTTATCATAATTGGGATCATACCGAGTTTGTATATCACTCTGCTATGCGTATAACCGAGAATTCGGAAGTTAGCGAGCAGGAGAAAGAATGGATCGCCATAGCAACACTATTTCACGATATAGGTTATTTAGAGGGACCAACAAATCATGAGGAAAGGAGTGCCCGTAAAGTAGAAAAATTTCTTTCTGAACGTGATTATTCTCCTCATGGAATAGATCGAATTAAGGAACTTATTTTGGTTACTAATTTAACCAAAGAACCGGAAGATCTTTCTCAAAAAATAATGAAGGATGCTGACCTTGCCCACTTAGGAGATGAAAACTACATGTCCATATACATGAATCTGCGTGAGGAAATGGCTAAGATGGACGCTCATGTACAATCGGATGAAGAATGGAATAGATCCTGCTGCAAATTCTTAAGAGCACATAAGTATTATACTGATTTTGCTAAAACACATTTACGACCGAAGAAAATGGAAAATATCCAAAAATTGGAAGATCAACTAAAGTCTGATGAAATAGCTGAGCTAAATACCGACGTATTAATCGGGGAGAATGGTATTGAAAAGAAGAAAAAGAAGAAGAAGAAAAAGAAAAAAAAGAACGCAGACATTCCTGAAAAGGGAATTGAAACTATGTTCAGAGTTTCTTTAAGGAATCACCTCAACCTAAGTAGGCTTGCGGACAATAAAGCCAACACATTGATTTCTGTAAATGCGATTATCATTTCAATTGTACTATCTGCATTATTTCCAAAATTGGACAGCAATCCATACTTAATCTACCCATGTATTATTTTGTTGGTCTTCACAGTAGCTACTATAATAATATCCATCTTATCGACCATCCCTCAAACTTCTCATGGACTATTGTCGAAAGAAAAAATAGTCAACAAAGAAGGAAACATCTTATTCTTCGGAAATTTTCACAAAATGCCATTAGATGATTTTGAATGGGGTATTGAAGAGCTAATGAAAGACCGCGATTATTTATATAAAAGCCTATCCCGTGATCTATACTTTTTAGGTAAAGTATTACACCGAAAATATAAACTATTACGTATTAGTTACATCATTTTTGTAACTGGCCTATTTGTTTCAATATCTGCTTTTATCTATAGTATTCAGTATGTTATAGCCCCGTAACAAAAAAGCTGGAAACATAAGAACAAAAAAAAGCCATTCCGAAAAATCGGAATGGCTTTTTTCATTCTTAGAAAATCTACTTACGCTAACATGGTAACCGGATTCTCCATATATGTTTTCAAGGTGTTTAAGAATGCTGCTCCGGAAGCACCATCTACTACCCTATGATCACAAGACAATGTTACTTTCATAACATTACCAGGAACCACTTCTCCATTCTTTACTACTGGCACTTGACTGATACCTCCAACTGCTAAAATACAAGCGTCTGGTGGATTCACAATTGCAGTGAATTCTTCTATACCGAACATCCCAAGATTTGAAATAGTAAAGGTATTACCTTCCCAATCTGCAGGTTGTAATTTTTTATCTTTTGCTCTACCAGCTAAATCGCGTACTTCAGTACCGATTTGACTAAGGCTTTTAGTATCTGTAAATCTAACAACAGGAACTAATAATCCTTCGTCAACTGCCACTGCTATACCGATATGAACATGGTCGTTTCTACGAATAGTATCACCTAACCAAGAAGAATTGATTGCAGGATGTTGCTTCAATGCTAATGCCGAAGCTTTAACCACAAGATCATTGAACGATATCTTCGTATCCGGAAGGCTATTCATCATTTTCCTTGCTGCAATGGCATTATCCATATCAATAGATACTGTCAAGTAAAAATGAGGAGCAGAGAATTTAGATTCAGCCAATCTTTTTGCGATGATCTTTCTCATTTGAGAAACAGGCTCATCAGTATAAGACTCTTGACCATAAGCAACAGATGCTGCACCAGCAACAGGTGTTACATAGTTATCTATGTCTCTTTTGATTACTCTACCACCGTCTCCAGTACCTTGTAAAGTATTCAAATTAATTCCTCTATCCACAGCCATTTTCTTAGCCAATGGAGATGCTTTCACACGACCATCAGTAGAAGAAACCAGAGTAGTAGCTGTAATTGCCTTTTCTACTTTTGGTACTTCAACTACAGGCTTTGGTTCAGATTTAACTTCAGCAGGTGCAGCTTCAGGTTCTGGAGCTGCAGAAGCTTCCGCTTTAAGAATAGCATCAACATCTTCTCCTTCTTCTCCTAAGATTGCTATAATAGAATCTACAGGAACAGCTTGTCCTTCTTCAACACCAATATGTAATAAAACCCCTTCTTGGAAAGAATCAAATTCCATAGTTGCTTTATCTGTTTCGATCTCCGCTAAAAGATCTCCCTCTGAAACTTTATCACCAACACTTTTATGCCATGCTGCTACAACACCCTCAGTCATTGTATCACTCAGACGAGGCATTTTAACTACTTCTGCCATAATCTATTATTTAATAAAGGTATACTCCTCAGCATAAACATCTTTATACAATTCTTCAGCTAACGGGAATGATGACTCTTCTGCAAAATCTACTGTTGCTTGAACAGCCTTTTTAACACGAGCATCGATAACTTCGATATCCGCTTCCGTAGCCCATTTCTCAGAAAGCAACCTCTCTTTCACCTTAGTAATAGGGTCAATCTTCTGATATTCTTTAACCTCGTCTTTTGTACGGTATTTTTGTGCATCAGACATTGAATGTCCTTTAAAACGATACGTTTTAGCTTCGATAAAAGTAGGTCCTTCACCTGCTTGAGCTCTATCGTATGCTTTTTTGAACTCCAAAGCAAAAGCTTCAGGATGCATACCATCTGCAGGACCACAAGGCATTTCATAACCCAATCCTAATTTCCAAATTTCTGAATGGTTAGCCGTTCTTTCAACAGATGTACCCATTGCGTACCCATTGTTTTCACAGATAAAAATAACAGGAAGCTTCCATAACATAGCCATATTGAATGCTTCATGAACAGCACCCTGTCTAACAGCACCATCGCCCATGAAACAAACAGTTACACCTGGTTTTCCCAAAAACTTATCCGCAAAAGCCAATCCAGCTCCCAGAGGTACTTGACCACCTACGATACCGTGACCTCCAAAGAAGTTAAATTCTTTTGAGAACATGTGCATTGATCCTCCTTTTCCTCCAGAACAACCTGTTGACTTCCCATAAAGTTCGGCCATCATATATTTTGGATCCATCCCCATTGCAATTGGGTGAATGTGATTTCTATAAGCTGTAATCATCCTATCATTTTTAGGATTGATTACTGACATAATTCCAGCCAAAAGACCTTCCTGACCATTATATAGGTGTAGGAAACCTCTAATTTTTTGCTGTATATATAATGCCCCGGCCTTGTCTTCCAACTTACGCCACAACAACATGTCTTCATACCACTTTAAATAGGTATCTTTTGTAAAGCTAATTTCCGCCATAATACTGAATTTGACAACAGTGCAAATCTATGAAATAGTTTGATTTATACCGAATTCGAAAGCCTTTTTTACAAAAAGATCACACAGGCTATAAATTATAAACTACCCCTCCTTTTTTCGGCTCTAAAACAAGCATTTAGAACCTAAGGAAAACGTATAATTAGGGCAATAGTCATAAGAAATCAAAAAAAAAGCGGAAAGATGAATATCATCTTTCCGCTTGAAAAATATTTAAACTCCCTTAGGAGATTATTGCTTAGTATTCTCCGAACTTTTCTTCCTTAATAATTAAGGGTTCCAAAGTTTCGAAATCCGTTCTTCGGTTATATTGGCGTGCTTTATCACTCCATTTTTTGTAACGGATAGAAGTTACATATTTAGCTGTCAACTTAGCACCTTTCTTAAGGTAACCATCATCTTCAGTCATTACATATGGCTCTGATTCCCCCATACCTTCAGCCTCTAATTTTTCAGCTGAGATACCTTTAGAAATCAAGTAATCAACACAAGCTTGAGCTCTACGCTGAGACAATTCTTTATTTCCTGATTCACTACCAATGTGATCAGTGTGTGATCTCAATTTGATTCTCAATTCTGGATTAGTTTCCAGAACCTTCGCCAAATGATCCAGATCAGACATTGCACTAGTACGAAGTTCTGCACTATTGAAGTCATATTCAATATGTGGAAGAACAACTGGTAAACGATCTCTAATTAATAACGCATCTACCATGACTTCACGTAAGAATCCTTCATCCGTTTTTTCAAAATCATTTAGTGTAAGATTCTTTGTTGAGAAACTTTGAACATTTCCTTTAAAACCATCAGCAATAAAGCTTAGGTCATAATCAACATCTTTCTCCAATTGCTCCGGATCGAAAGAATAATTCCCATCTTTATCCGTAATAATGTCAATTACTTGACCATTGGTACCTTCCAATTTAACCGTAACACCAGCCATTGGCTCATTCTTTTCCTGATCAATCAATTGACCATGTACTTTGAATAATGTAGCGAGTAACTTTACAGCATAAATATCATCCAATCCTTTTCCACCTTTACGGTTAGAAGTCATGAATCCTTCTTTAAAATCATTTCCTTTAAAGATCAATCCAAAGTCATCGTAAGAAGAGTTGATTGGAGACCCCATGTTTTTCACATTTCCATAACGGCTAGCTTTCATTTCTGCTCTGAAAAGATCATATCCTCCCAAACCGGCATGCCCAGTTGATGCGAAGAACAATGTTCCATCAAGATGTACTGTAGGGAATGCTTCATTTCCGGCAGTATTAACTTCTGGTCCAACATTCTTTGGCTTTGTCCATTTCTTCTTACGCTTATCGTAAATAGCATACCAAATATCAGTACCACCATATCCACCTTCTAAATCAGCAACAAAGAATAGTGTTTTCTCATCTGGGTGAATCGCTGGGTGTGTATAATCTATGAATAAAGTAGTGTCTTCCTTCTCGTATGGGAAAACGATTTCTTTACCTTCTTCCCAGCCTCCACCTTTTCTTTTGGAAACAAAGATACGCTGTCCATTGTAAGACTTCTTCTCATATACTGCCTGAGTATAATACATGACATTTGCACGAGAATTCAAACTAACCGACCCTTCCTCATGTTTAGTATTGATAGTTTCTTCACCTTTATCTGAAGATCCAAATTCACCTAAAGAAACTGGAGACACCCATTTTGGTCCCTCTTTCTTTTTAGAAGTTCTACTTCTTTTCTTTCTTTTCTTTTCAATTTCTGTAGCCCAAATATCAGAAAAGTATGCTCCAGTTTGGTCATTTATTCTAGTCCCTATTACTCCTTCTCTTGTCGTAGAGAAAAATAATACAGAATAATCTTTCTTTCCCCAAGCTGGAGAATAGTCATAACTTCTGGAATTTAATGTCTTAGCATTATCAACGATATATTGCGTTGGGTTTGCAAGCATTTCTAATGCGTAAACACAACCTTCATACCCTTCTGTCCCACGAACATCACCAGGTACAATTCTAGAATATTTCGTAAAATTATCTTTTGCGTCCTCATATTTAGAAAGGTTTTGTTGCGCTTGAGCTAAATACAACAATGCAATAGGATCATCATAACGCATCTTAACTGTACGTTTGAAATAATTTTCAGCTTGTCTGTAGTTACCCGTTCTACGAGCACATTGAGCCATTTGAAAACTAATGTACTTCTTCTCACTCTTATCACTAGATCTAGAGTAAGCTGACTTATACAGTTCCTTTGCTTTATAAAACTCAGCATTTGAATATGCTGCGTCTGCCTTTCTTGTTCTTTTCGATTGGGCAACAGCCGTTGATACTGCCATCAAAACAAGTGCAGCACCCAAGAAAATTTTTGAAATTTTCATATTTTACTTTGAAATTAAAGTCTTTTTGATTCGTGCTAAAATAAAGAAATATTCTTAAATGAAAAAAAGTCCTAAAGACTTGTTCCACAATATTAAGAAAAAGATTATTTGTTCCACAATATTAAGAAAAAGATTATTATATATAGGATATATCGATAAGAAAAGTGCTATTAAAAAATAGCCAATCACATAATTGAACTCATTTATTACCTAAATCGATAAAAATTTAAATAAAAAAGGCGGCTCATAAATGAACCGCCTTTTAGAAATCTTATATTATATCTATATAATTTAGATATACATCACCTCTTTTACTGCTTCGATTACTCGATCAGGATTTGGTAAAAATTCTTCTACTAGTGTTGGCGCGTACGCCATAGGTGTATCTGCCGTAACTATTCTCTTAATAGGTGCATCTAAATAATCAAATGCTTCTTCTTGAACTCTAAATGTTATCTCACTAGATATGGAAGCAAATGGCCATGCTTCTTCAACAATAACCAATCTATTCGTTTTCTTTACAGACTCAAGAATAGTATTCATATCTAATGGTCGAACTGTACGAAGGTCAATAACTTCAGCACTAATTCCATCCTTCTCCAACATTTCAGCTGCTGCTAAAGCAACTTTAGTAATTTTCCCGAAAGTAACCATTGTAATATCAGAACCTGCCTTTTTCACATCAGCTAGTCCTAATGGAATGATATACTCTCCCTCTGGAACCTCTCCTTTATCACCATACATTTGTTCAGACTCCATGAAGATTACTGGATCGTTATCACGAATCGCAGCCTTCAATAGACCTTTAGCATCGTACGGATTAGAAGGACAAACAACCTTCAAGCCAGGGCAATTTGCGAACCAACTTTCAAAAGCCTGTGAATGCTGACCTCCCAACTGACCTGCTGATCCAGTAGGTCCTCTAAATACGATTGGTACATTAAACTGACCACCTGACATCTGCATCATCTTAGCTGCAGAATTGATCACTTGATCAATTGCAACTAATGAAAAGTTAAAAGTCATAAATTCCACAATCGGTCGTAGACCATTCATGGCTGCTCCAACGGAGATACCTGTAAATCCAAGCTCTGCGATCGGTGTATCTATTACTCTTTTAGAACCGAATTCATCCAACATTCCCTGACTGGCCTTATAAGCTCCGTTATATTCCGCAACTTCTTCCCCCATCAAGTAGATGGTTTCATCTTTGCGCATTTCTTCGCTCATAGCCTCGGCAATGGCCTCTCTAAATTGTATCACTCTCATAGTGCCGTATTTTTAAAACAACAACTTATCTTAATCTTCTTAAACTCAGTCGTATTCCTCTATAAAACAAGTAAAAAAACCTTTCCAAAATAGACAAAACACATACCTAACTGAGCTATGCAGTGCCAAAAGTAATCATTTTAAATATAAATCTACATCACCCTCTTAATTTTTAATAATTTCTTGATGATTTACTACTATCGATCCAATTAACATGCAAATAATCTACATCAAATATCTATCAAGAAATTAGTAACGACTAACAGGAATAAAGCCTTAGACAACTGTCTTCTATGGCTAAAAAAGATTATTTCCCAACTGATAACATTCCTTACAAAAAAAGAGGACATTTTTCTCTTAAATTATTAAATTTGCCTATCGAATCAAATTCCTATTACAGGATTATAATAAATAAAACTGGTAGAAAAGCGAAACCTTGACTTCAACGACTAATCCTTAGAAGCCAGTAATCCGTTTCACTGGAATACTACTAGACGAAAATCACTTAACTAGGTATGAAAATATTAGTTTGTATAAGTCATGTTCCTGACACGACTTCTAAAATCACTTTTCGAAATGAGAATAAGGAATTTGAAGATAGTGGGGTAACCTTTGTCATTAATCCTTATGACGAATTTTGTCTTACAAAGGCAATGATGTTAAAAGAGAGTAGTGCCGCCACAGTTACTGTTTTAAACGTGGGCCCTGCTTCGACTGAACCAACGCTACGTAAAGCCTTAGCTATTGGTGCTGATGACGCCGTAAGAATTGATACTACTGCAAGCGATTCATTCTACGTTGCAAAACAGATTGCAAGCCATATAGACTCTGTTGGATACGATATAGTATTTTTAGGAAGAGAATCTATTGATTATAATGGAGGGGCTGTACCAGGAATGGTTGCTGAACTTACTAATACATCTTTTGTAAACGCTTGTATTGGTCTAGAATTAAATGGTTCTGATGTCACTTTGGTTCGCGAAATTGACGGTGGAAAAGAAACATTAAAATCTAGCTTGCCAATTATTGTTGCCGGGCAAAAAGGTTTGGTAGAAGAGAAAGACCTTAGGATCCCATCAATGAGAGGGATCATGATGGCTAGAAAAAAAGCTTTAAATGTTGTCCCAGCTGTTGACTCAGAAAACAAAATGGTTGTAGAGCTCTTCGAGTTACCTAAAGCAAAAGCAGCCTGTAAAATGATCAGCCCAGACAATGTAGAGGAGTTGGTTGAGTTACTACACCGTGAAGCCAAAGTTATTTAATAATAGAAAGATCAAGAGCATGTCAGTATTAGTATATGTTGAAAATTGGGAAGGTAGTTTTAAAAAAGCATCTTTTGAAGCTGTAAGTTATGCTGCTCAACTAGCCCAACAAAAAGGAGAAGATTGTATTGCTATCACGACCGAAGTTAGTGATGATGCATCTATATTAGCTAACTATGGTGCAAATAAAATCTACCACATCAAAGGGGAAGCTTTTAGAACATACAACAACCAAGTGTTTGCGAGTCTTATTAATGAGGTAGCAAAGGAATTAAATGCAAATACCATTGTACTTTCAAATACAAACAATGGTAAAAATATGGCGCCTATGATTGCAATAAAATCAGATGCTGCCCTAGTTACAAATGTATTGGATCTACCGGAATCTCTTTCTCCTCTAACTATCAAGAGAAAGGTATTCTCTACCAAAGCATATGTTTACTATTCTACACAATCAGAAAAAGTTGTCTTAGCTCTTACTCCAAATTCATTTGGTGTAAAAGAAAACAAAGTTGATACTCAAGTAGAAGATAAAGCAATGAATGGAGCTTCTTCAAATCTAAGCTCTGTATCTATAGATAAGGCTACAGGAAAAATACCATTGCCAGAAGCTGAATTAGTAATATCTGGTGGACGTGGTCTTAAAGGGCCTGAAAACTGGAATATGGTTGAAGATCTAGCAAAAGTCATTGGAGCTGGAACAGCGTGTTCTAAGCCTGTTGCTGACATGGGCTGGAGACCACATTCAGAGCACGTAGGACAAACTGGCCTAGCCATTAATCCAGAATTATATATTGCAATTGGAATATCTGGAGCAATCCAACACCTTGCAGGGGTATCCGCTTCTAAAAATATTGTAGTAATTAATTCAGATGCTGAAGCTCCCTTTTTTAAGGCTGCAGACTACGGAATCGTAGGAGATGCCTTCGAAATTGTACCTAAGCTTATAGAAGCAATAAAAAAGCATAAAGCTGCCAATTAAAAATAAAAAGCTTAACTTTATAGTCTAAGACCGACACGGGCATCATGTAGGCGAAAGCCAACAACTATAATATTAAGACCTATTACGGTATACCTGCTGTCATTGCGTACAGCAGGTATTTTATTTTATAATTTCGATGAATAAAGTACAACTTGTCATATCTGCTATTTCCTATAGCAAGTCTCAAACTGGAGCATACGCCCTCATTCTTGCAGAAGTAAATGGAGAGCGAAGGGTTCCTATCGTTATCGGTGCATTTGAAGCTCAATCTATTGCAATAGCTTTAGATCAAGACATTCAACCTCCAAGGCCTTTAACGCATGACTTGTTTGTATCTTTTTGCAATAACTTTTCAATAGAGGTAAAAGAAATACTTATTCATAAATTAGAGGATAGCGTTTTCTTTTCCAGCATTATTTTTGAAACAGAAGGTAAAGAACAGACCATAGATTCAAGAACTTCTGACGCCATTGCCATTGCAGTTAGATTAGGTGTCCCAATTTTCACTTACGAAGACATTCTAGACAAGACAGGACTCATCCTGGAAGAACCTTCTGATTTCACCGAAGAGGATGAAATGAGCGAAATGTCTGAATTGGAAGAGGTCGCTAGAAGAATACAAGAAGAAGCACAAGAAAAAGAAAGCCCAAAAAAAGGGGTAGACTTTAATGATGTTTCCGACACAGAACTCAACAATATGCTAAATAAAGCAATTAGTAAGGAGGATTATGAACTAGCAGCAAGAATCAGAGACGAATTACAAAAAAGAGGGATTGATTAAAATACAGTAATCACCCCCCCTTCCTCCACTTTTACACTATTAGCACCCTGTACATTTCTTCTATCTTTGTACTTATAATACTCCCTTCTCAAAAATCAATTGATTAAGCCAAGTATATATTATACATATTTACTAATTTCGCATCCGTAGGGCTATCAATATTCTTCGAAAACAAATTCCTAGTATATTTTATCATGCCTATACAATGGTATATCATTTATGTAAATGATCATTTAAATTAGAAGGATGAGATCAAATAACATCACAACGCTTACCGATTTTATTTTAGAAAATGGTAAAAATTACACGGAGGCAACAGGAGACTTTTCAAGAATCCTAAATGACATCGCACTTGCAGGAAAGATTATTCACCGTGAAATAAATAGCGCTGGTTTAGGTGATCTTTTAGGAGCTTCTGGAGTTACAAACGTTCAAGAAGAAGAGCAGCAAAAATTGGATGACTATGCAGACATTCAATTTATCAACGCATTGAAAATGGGTGGTAAGGTTGCCGCCATTGCTTCTGAAGAACAAGATGACATCCTTTGTTTTGAAGGAAAAGAAGATGCTAAATACATCGTTGCATTTGACCCATTGGATGGATCTTCGAATATTGATGTAAATATTCCTGTTGGTACCATCTTCTCCATTTTTAAAAGAGAGAAAACGGGAACTGTCACTAAAGAAGAGTTCTTAAGAAAAGGGAAGGATCAAGCTGCTGCAGGTTATATTATTTATGGATCATCTACTATGTTGGTTTACACAACAGGTGATGGTGTAAATGGATTTACACTAGACGCTACTATAGGAGTTTTCTGTTTATCACATCCAAAAATTCAAATCCCAGTAGAAGGTGGAATATACTCCATCAATGAAGGAAATACCGAATTGTATCAAGAAGGTATCAAAAAATATATCGCATATTGTAAGGAAACCTCTAATGGCAAAAGAACACATACAGGTCGATTTATAGGTTCTTTGGTAGCAGATTTCCATAGAAACATGCTGAAAGGTGGTATATTCCTATACCCTGGAACAACAGACAAACCTGAAGGTAAATTAAGGTTGTTATACGAATGCAACCCAATGGCCATGATTGCAGATCAAGCTAACGGACTTTCAAGTGACGGAAAGATGTCGATTCTAGATATTCAACCTGAAACCATTCACCAGAGAGTACCTTTCCTGGTTGGTTCGAAAAATAAAATAGAAAAAGCATTATCCATTATACAATAAAAAAAAAGCCCGGTAAACCGGGCTTTTTTTTATTGATATTATTAAAACTAATTTGATTTAGTTCGTTCCATTTTAAATTTCAACTCCTTCCACTCTGGTACAATATAAGCAGCCACTAACAAGGTAGATAATGTATCTGCTATAGGGAATGCATACCAAACACCATCCAAACCATAAAAGTTAGACAAGAACCAAACTAAAGGTGCTAAAAAAAGCAACTGTCTTGAAACCGTTAATATAATGGCTGGTTTTACTCTACCAATTGCTTGAAAATAGACCGAACCCAATATTTGAAACCCTATAAAGGGTAAGGCTATATTAATAATTCTCAATGCCCTAGTTCCCATTACTATTACTTCTGGATCTTCAGAAAAGATTCGAACAAAGGATTCAGAAAAGAAGAAAATGCAAATAAACATTAAAATTGAAAGTCCTGACGCAATCATAATAGACTTAGACAATGATTCCTCCATTCTTTCATACTTCCTAGCCCCTAAATTAAATCCTACTAAAGGCATCATACCTTGAGCCAAACCAAAAAGAGGAAAGACAACCATCATGACTATTCGCACCAGTATCCCATATACAGCAATGGACAATTCTCCGCCATATTTCAACAAGGCATGATTAACAACTATTGCAACCAAACCAGCAGCACCTTGCCTAGCCATACTAGAAGATCCTATAGCCGATATCTCCTTGATTATTTTAGCCTCCCAAGACCAAAACTTTTTATGAATAGTTATAACACTTTTCTTTGTTAAGAAAAACCACAATAGAAAAGCCAAGGCACAAAGTTGAGATATTACAGTAGCCCAAGCAGCCCCCTGAATACCCCAATCTAAATAAATTATAAATATGGGATCTAACACCAAATTTACCAAAGCAGAAATTAGCATAGTCACCATAGCCGTTTTTGCTTTCCCTTCACTTCTTGCTACATTATTAAACAACATGGCAAAGGAGAAAAATGGCATTCCCAATAAAATAATAAAGAAATAATCTTTAGCATATTGAAAAATTTCACCTCCTGCACCAAACAAGATCAAGACTTTTTCCATGGCTAAAAAGCCAATAAGAGTAGCTATCCCAATCAATGAAAAATTCAACACAAGCATGTTCCCCATAACCTTATTGGCCACCTCATGCTTTTTTGCACCTAAATTCCTCGCTATCATAGAACCTCCACCTATTCCAATAGACATCCCTATGGAGGAAATCAACATTGATATAGGTAATACTATGGACAAACCACCAACTGCCATAGTTCCTACGTAGTAGGAGACGAAAATCATATCAACCACATTATATAACAAAAGAACTAACATTCCTATTGTAGCGGGAATAGATAGCTTTGCTAATAACTTTCCTATTGGGTCTTCACCCAATTCAGTTGCATTTTTATTTGTTTTCATCGGTTTTTTTATCGGATACGAAATTACTCTAATTTTAGAGTAAGCCAGATCCTTTTTAATATTATATTTTGGCCATTCAACTTGAAGTAGAATTAATATGTCTAATCATGAGTTGTTTAAACAATCCTAACTTCAACAATAATAGTTTGGTAAAAATAAATTACTTTTACTCGCCCAATAAAAAACATACCCTTATGAAAATCACCATCATAACACTATTCAAAGTTGTCATTTTATCCTTACCTCTTCTGGTAAATGCTCAAATTCGAACGAGTACTGTAAACGTAGGAAACAATAACGATATGGATATTACTATAACAGTCAATGACTATATAGGAAAAGTATTTTTCGAAATATCCGGACCTTCAACCAAATGGTTTGCCGTAGGATTCAACACTACAGGAATGGCAAGTGGTTATACTATTGTTTCCAACAACAGCAACGGGAACCCTTCAGAATACAACTTGAGTGGTCAGTCTGCTCCCTCTAGTCAAACCAGTCAAAATTTATCCAATATCAGCTCATCTACCAGCGGGACAACCAAGACCTTCGAATTTGAGCGAGTAACGAACACCACTAATTCAAACGATTATACCTTCGTCACTACCACTACTACTTTAAATATAGTATGGGCAATAGGATCGGGATCAAGCATGGCTTATCACTCTACAAATAGAGGATCAACCTCTATGACTTTTACGGATCCATGCACACCTGTTATAAATGATACATTGACAGATGTATTTATTTGCAATGGAGATAGCACATTAATCTTTAATGACTATCAGTCTCTGGAAGGTATGTATTCCCAAACCAATCTAAATAGTTATGGTTGCGATAGTCTTGTTGAATATATTAATCTTTTCTTAGACTCAACTATAACATCTAATGAGACACTTAGTTTATGCCCAGGTGAAAGTGTGGAAATTGGTGGGAATACAATCTCATCTTCCGGGGATTATGTAGATAGTTTATTTAACACAACCGGATGTGATAGCGTTGCTCATATACATGTTGACATAAACTCAGTAGATACATCAATTCAAATTACAAGCTCTTCAATAATTGCCAATGCAACCGATGCCATGTACAATTGGGTGGATTGTGAGAGTGGATTGACATTGATAAACGAAACCGATCAATCCTTTACGCCTACAACTAACGGCTCCTATGCCCTAATTATAACACAAAATGGATGTGTAGACACATCTACTTGTGTTGAGTTTAACCATGTTGGATTGACAGAAGAAACAAACAATGCATTTAGTCTTTTCCAAAACGACCATGTAATAAGAATAGAATTTACAGATCAATATCCGCAAATTGAAATGTGGATTTCCAATATTAATGGCCAACTTTTAGAAAAATTGAAAAAAACCAATACAGACAATTGCGAATTCAACACTGAAAAACTTGCCTCAGGTATTTACCTGCTTATGGTAAAAAGTGATGGTAAAATATCGGAACACAAATTCACAGTTAAATAAAAATATTTTTTCACCACCTTCTATACCGCTTCCATTGGGAGCGGTATTTTTTTATATCCAATTGAAAAACTTAATACCCTTAGCCTTCAATTTCAATTAAAATAAATCGTATTTTCGTTTCATTCTTCACAAAGCAAATAAGGGATTAGATGTATATCATTTTTGATACGGAAACCACTGGTTTACCTAGGGATTTTAGAGCGCCTATAACTGACACGGACAATTGGCCCAGGCTCGTCCAGTTAGCCTGGCAAATACATGATGATAAAGGGGATTTAATTGAAGTAAAAAACTTCATCGTCAAACCCGAAGGATATACCATTCCATATAATGCGGAACAAATTCATGGTATATCGACTGAAAGAGCTAACCGACAAGGGGTAGACCTCAGTTTTGTTCTAGAAGAATTCAATAAGGCATTAGCTAAATCCAAATTTGCAGTTGGTCACAATGTAATCTTCGATGTCAATATAGTAGGTTGTGAATATTACCGAAAGGGAATTTCATCTACTATGACCAACATGGATCAAATTGATACGAAAAATGAATCCGTTGATCATTGTGCAATTCCTGGAGGAAAAGGAGGGAAATTTAAATGGCCAACCCTAACCGAGCTACACCAAAAATTATTTAATCAAGGATTTGATGAAGCGCATAATGCCTCTGCGGATGTAGAAGCAACGACACGATGTTTTCTAGAACTGGTACGATTGGGCGTTATTGACTCCCATCGACTTGGCGTTGAGCAAGAAATCTATCAAGCCTTTTTAGCTAACAATCCATCGGAGATTAAGGCAATTGGATTAAACATTCAGCCCTATACTCCAGATGATGTTGAATTTCAGGAAGAGTATGATAGTCAGGAAAATGTAAAACTTTCAGATCAAGAACTTAAAGAAAATCTGGAGAGTTTAAAGGATGTTGCCTTTTCACATTTACATAACCATTCTCAGTTTTCCGTTCTTCAAGCAACTACTACTGTAAAGGAATTAGTCGCTTTTGCAAGTGAAAACAGCATGCCATCTGTGGCCCTTACCGATTCTGGAAACCTTATGGCCGCCTTCCATTTCACAAGAGAAGCCGCTAATTACAACAAAACTGTTGACCAAAAAAACGAAGAACTAGTTGAAAAGGGAAAGGAACCAAAATACGTACCTTTAACTGCTATTGTTGGATGTGAATTTTATGTATGTAATGACCACACCAATAAAAAAGTCAAGGACAATGGTTCACAAGTAACCTTTTTAGCTAAAAACAAAAAAGGGTACCACAACTTAAGTAAAATGTCCTCGATCTCGTTTGTAGATGGGTTTTACTATGTACCAAGGATTGATAAAAAGATCATTGAACAGTATAAAGAGGATCTAATTGTTCTTACAGGGAATATTTTTGGAGAAATTCCAAATCTCATATTAAATGTTGGTGAGCAACAAGCCGAAGAAGCCTTTATTTGGTGGAAAGAACAGTTTGGAGATGACTTCTATGTTGAATTAAATCGACATGGTTTAGACGCAGAAGAAAAAGTAAATGAAGTACTACTTCGATTTGCTAAAAAACATAATGTGAAGTGCATTGCTGCTAATAGCAGTTATTACACTAAAAAGGAAGAGCACAATGCCCATGATATCCTTTTATGTATAAAAGACGGTGAACGCCAATCAACACCAATTGGAAAAGGTAGAGGATTCAGATACGGTTTAGCCACCGAGGAATACTATATGAAAAGTTCTAATCAAATGAAAGAGCTTTTCAAAGACGTTCCAGAGTCCATTATCAATACCAATGAAATTGCTGATAAATGCACGGGGTACGTTTTAGCAAGGGACGTACTTTTACCAGCCTTCGACATACCTGAAGAGTTCATTTCTCCTGAAGATGCAGAAGATGGTGGTAAACGGGGTGAGAACGCCTTCCTAAAACACCTTACATATAAAGGAGCAGCCAAACGTTATGAAGAAATTACAGATGATATTCGAGAAAGATTGGATTTCGAACTTGAAACCATTGAACGTACCGGTTATCCAGGTTATTTTCTTATTGTACAGGATTTCACCTCTAAGGCTAGAGAAATGGGGGTTTCCGTTGGGCCAGGGCGTGGATCAGCAGCAGGTTCCGCTGTTGCCTATTGTATTGAAATAACGAATGTCGATCCAATTGAATACGATTTACTTTTTGAGCGTTTTCTAAATCCAGATAGGGTATCTCTTCCCGATATTGATATTGATTTTGATGATGAAGGACGTGAAAAGGTTATCAACTTTGTAATTGAGAAATATGGCGCTAATCAGGTAGCACAAATTATCACTTATGGAAAAATGGCTGCCAAATCAGCTATTAGAGATACCGCCCGCGTTCTTGACCTTCCATTAAGCGATGCAGATAGATTAGCTAAACTAGTTCCTGACATCTCTTTAAAAAAGATGTTCAACTGGAATGATGAAAAATTAAAAGGGAAACTGAATCTCGACCAGATGGAAATGGTCCATCAGTTGAAAAATATTTTCAGTGGCACTGGACTACCATCAGAAACACTTCAACAAGCCGAGGTAATTGAAGGCTCTGTGAGAAATACAGGTATCCATGCCTGTGGTGTAATCATCACGCCAGATGATATCACACAATTTGTACCTGTTTCCTTGGCTAAGGATTCAAACATGTACGTAACACAGTTTGACAATTCAGTTGTTGAAGATGCCGGACTTCTAAAGATGGACTTCTTGGGATTAAAAACCTTGACCATCATTAAAACTGCATGTAAACTTATAAAGGAAAGGCACGGCGTTGAAATCGATCCAGATAAAATCCCTCTGGATGATGAAAAAACCTATGAATTGTATCAAAATGGAGAAACCAACGGTACATTCCAGTTTGAGTCTGCTGGAATGCAAAAACATTTACGCTCCTTAAAACCCGATACCTTTGCCGATCTAATTGCAATGAATGCCCTGTATAGACCAGGACCTATAGAATACATCCCAAACTTTATTGCCAGAAAACATGGAAGGGAAGAAATCGTCTATGACTTGGATATCATGGAAGAATACCTTGCTGAAACCTATGGTATTACGGTATATCAAGAGCAGGTAATGAGACTTTCTCAATCTATTGCAGGTTTCTCTAAAGGGGATGCGGATGTATTGAGAAAAGCAATGGGTAAAAAGATCATGGCCCTTCTAGCCAAACTGAAACCAAAATTCATTAATGGAGGTACAGCGAATGGTCATAATGCAAAAACGCTTGAGAAGATATGGAATGACTGGGAGGCTTTCGCAGCCTATGCCTTCAATAAATCTCACTCCACTTGTTACTCTGTAATAGCCTACCATACGGGATACCTAAAAGCGCACTACCCTGCTGAATATATGGCCGCAGTCCTAACCCATAACATGAACGACATAAAGAAGGTGACCTTTTTCATGGAAGAATGTAAAAGAATGGGAATCATAGTACTAGGACCTGACATCAATGAATCAGCACTTAGATTTCGTGTAAACGAAAAAGGACAAATTCGATTTGGAATGGGAGCCATCAAGGGAGTTGGTGGTGCCGCAGTTGAAGCTATTATTAAAGAAAGAACTAAAAACGGGAATTTCTTTAACATTTTTGACCTCACCAAACGGGTAGATCTTAAATCAGTAAATAAGAGAACAATGGAGAATCTAGCGCTTGGTGGCGGATTCGATAGTTTCCAGAATGAACACCGAGCAATGTATTTCTATGAAGAGAATTCTGACCAAACCTTCCTGACCAAAGCAATGAAGTTTGGTAGTGCATACCAACAAATGAAAGATGCACCGCCAGATCTATTTGGCAATTCTTCTATGGATACCATAACAGAACCCAAATTACCTCCTGCACAAGAATGGGAAAACTTGTATACACTTGCAAAGGAAAAAGAAGTGGTAGGGGTATATCTATCCGGTCATCCTTTAGACGACTATAAACATGAAATTAAATATTTCTGTAGAGGTAATAGCCTATCTCAATTAGAGAACCCAAAAGATCTGTTGGGCAAATCTGTTAATATCGCAGGTATTATAACAGCTGCACAGCAAAGAATTACAAAAACTGGAAAACCTTTCGGCATAGTTACTTTGGAAGACTATTCTGGAACAAAAGAGTTCTTCCTTTTTGGTAATGATTTCAATAAGGTCAAAGATTATATGGTTCAAGGGGCTTATGTCTATGTTAAGATAAGTGTACAACCAGGAAAGTGGGATAAAGAAAAAATAGATTTTGGATTCACGACCATTCTTTTCCTTTCTGAAGTGATGGAAAAAATGTGTAAAGGACTCCGTATTAAATTGGATGTCGATCATATTAATGACGATTTCCTAGGAAGAATTTCTAAACTAATTGATGAAAATGCGGGTCAGCACCTTTTAAAATTTGACTTATATGAGCTTGGCAACAAATCAAAAATTGCCATGATGTCTAGAAAAAAGAAGGTAGAAGTTAACGGCTCATTATTGGATAAATTAGCTGAGATACCAGAAATTGAGGTTGACATAGACCTTTAGACAAAATGTCTGATTTAAATGCCAAATGTGCAGATAAATGAAATCTATCAAATTTTGCACGGCTTTTGACTAAGATAAATTACTTTTGTAAAGAATGTTAAACAAAGATAAAGAACATAAATTATGGCACTGGAAATAACAGAAGCAAACTTTCAAGATTTGATCAACGGAGATAAACCAGTATTGGTAGACTTTTGGGCTGAATGGTGTGGACCTTGCCGTATGGTAGGACCAATCGTGGACGAACTTCACGCAGACTATGAAGGAAAAGCTATCGTAGGTAAAGTGAACGTTGATAGTGAAGGTGGTATTGCAGCTCAATTTGGTGTGAGAAATATCCCAACCATATTGGTATTCAAAAACGGAGAAGTAGTAGACAAACAAGTTGGTGCTACATCCAAAGCTGTATTAGCTTCTAAAATTGATGCGCAACTTTAATAGTTGATATCATTCCTATAAAATGAAAGTCGCATTATTTTAATGCGACTTTTTTTTGGTCCAAACATTTATAAAAACACATTCTTTAAGCTATTTGATTGAATCAGCCTGAATGTCCTAAACCATTATTCAAATGAAAAAAGAAGATATTGAGCAGTTATTGCATGATAAGATGGAAGCAGGAGAAACAATTAGTCCAGTACTTCCAGAGAACATTAAAAACTATTTGATTGATATTGACGGTACCGTTTGTGACGACATCCCAAATGAAGAACCAGAAAGAATGGCAACGGCAAAAGTCTATCATGATGCACTTGAAACATGTAACAAATGGTACAATGATGGACATATCATAACCTTCTTTACCTCACGTACAGAAGATCATCGTGTAGTTACTGATAAATGGTTAAAAGAAAATGGGTTCAAATACCATGCTTTACTAATGAATAAACCTCGAGGAGGAAATTATCATTGGATAGACAATCACTTAGTCAAAGCCACCAGATACCAAGGAAAATTTACAGATATGGTATCCAAAGAAGTTACGATTGAAGTCTTTGAAGACTAATTATCAATAAAAAAAGGTTCGCTAAATAGCGAACCTTTTAAATTAAATAAACCGTTTTACATTAACGTTTCACAATTCTTTCAGTTTGAATACCTTCCCCATTTGAAATAGCCATCAAATAAATTCCGGACTTCAAAAATCCAATGTCAATTTTATTGACATCTTTAAAGGAACCGACTTTTTGACCTTGCAAATTATAAAGTATAATGTCAGTAGGAATAGAATTTCCTTTCACGAAAACAGTATTCCTGGTAGGGTTGGGATATATATCCCAATTGGGGTTTATATGCTCGTTTAACCCTATATGATTTGGAGACAATCCTTGATAAAAGTGCATTCCTCCACGTAAAATCCCAACAAGTAATTCCGGAAAACCATCATTATTCAAATCAGCCATAGTGGCAGAGGTATTGTATTTCCTTTCAATATCTGCAACAGACGCATCCAATAGACTAAATGTATCAGTTGCATTGGCACTGATATTTTCGTAGAAGTGAAGGCCTTTATTGGCGGTTCCAACCATTAATTTTAAAGTGCCTGAATCAAAAAAGAAATGAGGCGTTGAACGCGGGATATTATCCGGGTCAATATTACCAACATTACTATTTTCAAGAACATAATTCGGTATATTGGAAGTCCCGATATTCTTATAATAATTCAATTGCCCTTCTTTTTCACCAATTATTAGGTCCAATATATTATCACCGTCCAAATCGAATAATTGAGGAGCTGCATTATCCCCAACATCAATACCGAAATATTCAGTTGCTGACAAAGTGAAGTTGGAAATATTAGCTACTGGAGTGTTTGAAAAATAGTACAACTTACCTTCTTGTGTACCAATAATGAGATCATCATCTCCATCATTATCTAAATCACCAAATGTAGGACTTAATCCTTTACCTAGACCTAGACTCGAAAAGTCACCAAAATCATCGGTAATAAATTTATAAGAAGGAGCCGTAGTACTACCCACATTTTTATACAGGGTTATACTCGATTTCTTATCACCATCCATATACCTATGATAATTACCAATAAACAAATCTAACAAGCCATCTTGGTTATAGTCATAAAATACAGGCTTTGCATCTCTCCCAACCTCCAGCATTTGATCCTGCAATACATCCTTTTTTTCAAATTGAAAATCAGGTAATGTAGAAGTACCCTGATTTTTATAAAACCACATAGATTCTGCATTCGCAACATCATTCTCTGAATTGGGAGCACACATCATATCTGTATTTCCATCTTGATCTATATCCGCAAAAAATATTGCTGGAAAAAACTTTACATCAATGGATGTATTGTTCGATGGGTAAAGAGAATCTTGAGATGTCATTAGCGCATCTTGAGCCGAACCACCGTTAGTTAACATTACAATATTACCAAAGCTCATATCTCCTAAAAATAATTCCTTATCTCCATCATTATCTAAATCATATACGGCTAAAGTAGAAGCCCCATGAACTTTGCTCTTGGCAGCCAAAGAAACTGAAAAACAATCTTGATTTAGGCTAACCGAATTAGTAGAAAAATTTTCAGCAAATTTCCCCCAACAAATAGAATTCTTTTCAAACTCATGCGACTCGGGTGTACCAATATTTTCATAATAATAAACAGAGGTACCCAAAACCCCAAATCCAAGCCAATCAAGATCTCCGTCGCCATCAATATCATCAATGACTGGTAGATCAGGTTTACTAGCATATATTGTTGATTTACTTCCCCCAAAAGGGTCTGAGAAAAGAGAATCCATAAATTCAAACTGAATAGTATCTCCTACACTTGTATTTTCATAAATTTTACAAATCCCAGCTCCACCAGTGAAAATATCCATTAAACCATCATTATTAATATCTCTAAAAAGAGACCACAATCTCATTCTAGGAAAATTACCTTCCGCCCGGAAATCGTATCTATAAGCAGTCTCTCCACCAGAGCCATTATTACGCAGAAGAATTAAGTTGGAATCTGTTCTATCGAATAAAACCAAATCCATCAGGCCATCCATATTAAAATCCATCTCACTTAACTGTGGTGAATTTACTCCTCCAGCCCAAGCTAACAACAGTTCTTCCCCATTTTTTTCCATGGGTAATTCGTTTGATTGATAAAAATAGGGCTGTGCACTTAAGGACAAGTATAAAACAGAAAAAATAGAAACAAACAATACTTTCATAATTGTCAAAATAAATTAGAATTATAGTTCACAACAAAAATATATAAAATAGTCGATAAATCTATCACATGATTTCGTTGCTTTTCCATTAGAAATTTTATATTTGCACGTTCAGCATATTTTGAATTAAACGATGATATAATGCAAAACAAAGGTATTGTAAAGCTATTTGCGGGATTATTAACGTTGGTGTGTCTTTATCAGTTGTCTTTTACATATTTCGCAGGAAAGGTAGAAGGTGCTGCTAGAGAAGCATATGCCAATGGAGAAGTAGAGTCAGAAGAGAGATATTTAGACTCTGTGGCTAATCTACCAGTGAGCAGTTTGTTTGGAATGACATATAAAGATTGTAAAACCAACGAACTTAACTTAGGATTGGACTTGAAAGGGGGGATGAATGTAATTCTTGAAGTTTCAGTTGAAGACATCCTAAAAAGTCTTGCTGGAAATAAGAATTCTCCACTTTTTAATGCATCAATAGCAAACGCTAAAGAAAAACAAAAAGATTCTCAAGAGGATTTCATCACTTTATTTGTTGAAGCTTTTGAAGAAGAAAAAGCAAAAACAGGAGAGGATATCAAATTCCACCACCCTGACTTTTTTGGAACTCAAGAATTGAGCAAGAAGTTTACAAAAATGGATGCTACTGATGCTGAAGTTATTGAAATCGTTCGTCTTGAAGCTAATGGAGCTATCGATAGAGCATTTACTATCTTAAGAACCCGTATTGATAAATTCGGTGTTGCTCAACCTAACATCAGAAAACTGAAACAATCAGGAAGAATCTTAATTGAACTTCCAGGGGTAAAAGATGCAGATCGTATTAAGAGACTTCTTCAAACTACCGCTCAATTAGAATTCTGGGAAACAGTAGAGGCAAATGAAATAATGGATTTCGTATTTGCCGTTAACACACGACTTCAAGAAACGGAGGCTCGTCCAGATTCATTGATTATGGATAAGGTTTCTGACTCTGAAGCAACTAGCTCAGATGATGAATTGGCTGAATTAGCTAATGAAACTGCTGAGTCTGATGATTTGTCAAACGATTCTATTCCAGATTTAGACCGTTTCAACCCATTATTTGAAGTGCTTTCTCCAAGTATCAATCAAGGACAAGGAGGAGTTACTGTACAACGTGGGCCGGTAATTGGATATGCTAAGGAGGAAAATATGGATAAAATTGATGCTTATTTCAACAGAGCTGATATCCGTAAATTGCTACCTGCAGAATTCAGATACACAAAATTCCTTTGGGGTGCACAGCCTTTAGAAAAAGGAGGAGATGTATTCGCTTATGTTGCCATAAAATCTAACCGTTTTGATGAGCCACAATTAGCTGGTGACGTTATCACGGATGCAAGTTCAAACTATGACCCAACAGGTGCTGGTGTAACTGTAGATATGGCAATGAACAGTGTTGGTGCTCAGAAATGGAAAAAAATAACAACAAACAACAGAGGTAGATCTATTGCTATTGTATTAGATAACCATGTATATTCTTACCCAACAGTAAACGATCCTATTACAGGAGGTAGATCTCAAATTACTGGTAACTTCGACATTAACGAAGGGAAAGATCTTGCTAATGTATTGAAAGCAGGTAAACTTCCGGCAAAAGCAAGAATTATTCAAGCAGATGTAGTTGGACCATCATTGGGGCAACGTGCAGTAGATGCAGGTGTTAGTTCTTTCTTGATTGCCTTGGGAATGATCCTTGTATATATGTTATTCTACTACTCTAATTCTGGTGTAGCAGCAAGTATAGCATTGATGTTAAACATGTTCTTTATCTTCGGTGTACTAGCTGGATTTAAAGCAGTATTAACATTACCTGGTATCGCCGGTATCGTACTTACTATTGGTATGGCAGTAGATGCAAACGTACTTATCTTCGAACGTATTAAAGAGGAGCTTTCTCTAGGGAAAACAATACCAAATGCGATAAAGGATGGTTATACTCATGCCTATTCAGCTATTATTGATGCTAACGTTACTACTTTATTAACTGGTATTATCTTAGCATGGTTCGGTACAGGTCCTATCCGTGGATTCGCTACTACCTTAATTATTGGTATTCTTACTTCTTTATTTACATCTATCTTTATTACTAGATTGTATTTTAACTGGAGATTATCAAAAGGTAAAAGTATCGACTTCTCAAACAGTATTACTAAAAAGTGGTTTACAAACCTTTCTTTCGATTTCCTAGGAAAAAGAAAAATGGCGTATACTATTTCTAGTGTTATTATCATTGCTGGTATTTTCGCCATGTTCACTAGAGGTTTCGATAAAGGTGTTGACTTCTCTGGAGGTCGTAGTTATGTTGTTAGTTTCCAAAAAGAAATTAAAACTGAACCAATCCGTAAAGCATTAGGTGCTGTTTTCATTGTAGATGGAAACCAACAAATGCCAACGGTAAAAACATTCGGTACAAATAACCAGGTAAAGATTATTACCAAATACCTTATCGACGAAGAAAATGCGGATAAAGCTGTTGATACTAAACTTGCAGAAGGTCTATCAACTATTGATGCCAACTTTAAAGTTGAAAGTTTTCAATTAGTTGGACCAACAATTGCTGATGATATTAAAAAATCAGCATTCTGGTCAATTTTATCCTCATTGGTTGTTATTTTCCTTTATATCGCAATGCGATTCGGGAAATTACAATTCTCGATGGGAGCTGTTGCTGCAGTATTCCACGATGTTATGGTTGTACTTGCTATTTTCTCTATTGCATGGGGTTATTTCCCATTCTCTCTAGAGATAGATCAAGCATTTATTGCGGCTATTCTTACTGTAATCGGTTATTCTCTGAATGATACCGTGGTTGTATTCGATAGAATCCGTGAGCGCATTAAAGGAAAAGACGATATTCACAATCCAGATATAATTAATAAAGCATTGAACAGTACACTTAGTCGTACAATCAATACTTCATTAACTACTATTTTAGTATTGTTGATCATTTTCTTCTTAGGTGGAGAAGTAATCCAAGGATTTATGTTTGCCTTATTGGTAGGTGTTATTGTTGGTACTTATTCATCTCTATTCATCGCAACACCAGTTATGATGGGCAGCATGAAAAGATCAAAAAAATAAGCGATAGCTTATCTATTTATAGGCCACTCCGTAAGGGGTGGCTTTTTTTTTACCCAATATTTCGTCACAACACCTTATTTAAATTCTACCATTTATTATTTCAAATAAAACCTTTCTCTCTTAGGGATATGAATTGTACTTTTGTAACAATAAGAAGAAGACTATGACGACCTACCCCTTATTATTTAATTTCCTGGGAACCTTTGAGTTTATCATTGTTATTCTAGCGGTGATGTTCCTGTTTGGACCTAAGAAAATACCAGAATTGGCACGTTCCTTAGGAAAGGGAATGCGAAAGATTCGGGACGCAAAAGAAGATATCCAGAATGAAATAAGAAGAAATATGGCAGATTCTGAAAAAGAAGGAGCCTCATTCTCAAGAGATATCATGGATGTAGGAAAAGACCTTAAAGAGATGAAATCTTCACTGGAAGAAGAAGTCCGTAAAGTAGAAAAAACAATTTCTCGTAATAAATAATGACCTACCTTCTTCTAATTATCTCCATCGGTATTTTAATAATTGCTGGAGAGGCACTTGTAAAAGCAGCTATTGATCTTGCACTAAGATTTCATATTCCAATGGTTATTGTTGGGCTAACAGTTGTATCCTTCGCTACCTCTGCTCCGGAATTAGTTGTCAGTTTAGATGCTGCCTTATTGGGAAAGACAGATATTGCATTGGGAAACGTTATCGGTTCCAACATCGCAAACCTTTCTATTGTTCTAGGTCCAACGGCTTTACTCTACCCTATTCTGGTTAAAGCAAGAGTCTCTAGAATAGATTGGCCTGTCATGTTTATTCTAAGCATGTTATTCGCTGCCTTTATTTATGATGATAATGTTATAAGCTTTACTGAAGGATTGAGCTTATTTAGTGTACTTATTGTATATATTCTATTCTTAATACGATCGACCAGAAAAGAAATAAAAAAGAATCCTAAAGAAAAGGATCATTCAGCACTGCTTCCAATTTGGAAAACCATTCCACTTTTAATATTCGGTGTGATTGGATTGAAATATGGAGCTGAAATATTAATTGAACAGGTTATTGCCATTGCTAGAGACAATGATATAAGCGAACGTGTCATCTCTCTTACCCTTGTAGCCTTTGGGACTTCTATTCCCGAACTAGTAGCATCTATCACGGCTGCAATAAAAGGTCAAGAAGACCTGTCGGTTGGTAACCTAATCGGATCAAACATCTTTAATATCGGAGCCGTATTGGGAATCACCTCTATGGTTTCTGAAATTCAAATGGAGCCCAACTCCAATATCCTAAGTGATATTCCATGGATGTTATTCCTAATCGTATTTATTATTCTGATCATTCTATTAAGTAGAGAAAAAAAAATTGGAAGGTATGCAGGATTAGGACTGCTCCTATTCTACATCCTATACATGTGCATACTGTATTTTAGACAGGGCATGCAGTAAAAAAAGATAGCTTTTCTCATACACCCCCCCTGTTTTTTAACGCCCTCTTCCTAAAAAAGACTGTTTTTTAACTCGTTGATTCAAATTTTTATATATTTGCATCAAATAAAAAACGATCTAACATGAAAACCTTGCGTTTTAGTGCACTTACGGAAGTAATGTCAAGAAAGCCTGTAAATACTCAAGCTCCTTCAGACAAAATTTCTGATTACTTCGGAAACCACGTATTCAACGAAGATGCCATGTTGTCCTTTCTTCCAAAGGAAGCCTACAAAAGTGTAAAAGAAGCAATCGTTAGCGGTGCTAAAATTGACCGTAAAATTGCCGATCAGGTTGCCTCAGCTATGAAAAACTGGGCGATGACCTTAGGAGCAACTCACTATACTCACTGGTTCCAACCATTGACGGGTTCTACAGCAGAAAAGCATGATGCTTTTATCGACCCAATCGAAGGAGGAAGAGTGGTTGAGCGTTTTAATGGAGGTTTACTTGTACAACAAGAGCCAGATGCATCTAGTTTCCCACATGGGGGAATCAGAAACACCTTTGAAGCAAGAGGATATACTGCTTGGGATCCAACATCTCCAGCATTTATCATCGATAAGACGCTTTGTATTCCTACTATATTTGTTTCTTATACCGGTGAAGCTTTAGATAATAAAACACCCTTATTAAGAGCTTTATCAGCAGTTGATGAGGCAGCTACAGCAGTATGTCAATATTTTGACAAGAACACTACAAAGGTTATTGCAACATTAGGTTGGGAGCAAGAATACTTTTTAGTTGATACAGCTTTGTTCTCTGCAAGACCTGACTTGGTTTTAACAGGTAGAACATTATTCGGTCATGCTCCTGCAAAAGGGCAGCAATTAGATGATCATTACTTTGGTTCAATCTCTTCTCGTGCACAAGCATTCATGAGAGACTTCGAAACTGAATGTTTCCTATTAGGAATACCTACTACTACTCGTCATAATGAAGTAGCACCAAATCAATTTGAGTGTGCTCCAGTATTTTCAGAATGTAACCTTGCCAATGACCAAAATCAATTGATGATAGACGTTATGGACAAGGTGGCTATAAAACACCACTTCAGAGTACTGAATCACGAAAAACCATTTGCTGGATTGAACGGATCTGGTAAACACAATAACTGGTCATTGGCTACAGGCAATGGGAAAAACCTATTAAGCCCTGGTAAGACGCCAAAGACTAACCTACAATTCTTAACCTTCTTTATTAACACAATTAAAGCTGTTCACCGCCACGATGACACTTTACGTGCTAGTATTGCTACAGCAAGTAACGATCATAGATTAGGTGCTAATGAAGCTCCTCCAGCAATCATTTCATGCTTTATTGGATCTCAATTGACTCAAGTGCTGGATGAACTTGAAGTACAGGTTAAGAATGGAAAGATGACTCCAGAGGAAAAAACGAACCTAAAACTTCACGTTGTAGGTAAGATCCCTGAAATTCTTTTAGACAATACAGATAGAAACAGAACTTCACCTTTTGCCTTTACAGGAAATAAATTTGAGTTCAGAGCAGTAGGTTCTACTGCAAACTGTGCTTTGCCAATGACTGTTTTAAATACTATTGTTGCGCAACAGCTTAAAGACTTCAAAAAGGAAGTAGATGCATTAATTGAGTCAGGTGACTTGACAAAAGATGAAGCTATTTTCCAAATCCTACGTAACTATATCGAAGAATCGAAAAACATCCGTTTCGAAGGTGATGGATATGGTGATGAATGGGTAAAAGAAGCTGAACGAAGAGGATTGAATAATATCAAAGAAACTCCTTATGCTCTAGACTTCCTTAAAGAAGAAAAAGTATTCGAATTATTCGAATCTTGTGATGTAATGAATCGTGTTGAACTTGAAGCTCGTCATGAGATACTTCTTGAACAATATCAAATGACCATCCAAATTGAGTCTAGAGTACTGGGTGATCTAGTTCGAAATCATATTATCCCTACAGCAATCAGATACCAAAATACTCTGATCGAGAATGTTAAGGGATTGAAAGAAGTTTTAGGTGATAGCTATAAAGAATCATCTAAAGAACAATTAAATATGATTGTAACTATTTCTGAACATATCAACTCTCTTAAGAGCAATGTAGATAAGATGATTCAAGCTAGAAAAGATGCTAATAAAATCGAGTCTACTGAAGAGATGGCAAAAAATTATTGCAAAAATGTCAAGCCTTATCTAGAAATTTTGAGAGACAGTACAGATCGTCTTGAAATGATGATAGATGATGAGCAGTGGCCATTACCAAAATACAGAGAATTACTTTATACAAGATAGTTCACAAAAAAGGTCGGATAATATATATTATCCGACCTTTTTTAATTTATACATCAAGCTTTTTACTTTCCCAGCTTCTCATCAATTTGTGCTATAATCTTCTTTAAATCTTCTTGGTTAGAATTATAATCCAAAGTGTCTGCATCTACTATCAATAAATTCCCCCTATCATAGGTGCTGAACCAAGCTTCATATCTTTCATTCAATCGAGACAAATAATCTTCTCGAATGTTCATTTCATAATCTCGACCTCTAGTCCTAATCTGTTCCAGTAATTTAGGCACTGATGCACGAATATAGATCAGCAAATCGGGAGGAGATAAAAAACTTTCAATCAATTCAAATAAAGATTGGTAATTTTCAAAATCTCTCCTGGACATTAATCCCATCTGATGAAGATTCGGAGCAAAGATATAAGCATCTTCATAAATGGTTCTATCCTGAATTATGCTGTTCCGACTCTCTTTGATTCGCTTGATATGCTGAAACCGCGTTTGCAAAAAGTATACCTGCAAATTAAATGCCCATCGTTGCATATCCGTATAAAAGCTATCCAGATATGGATTCTCCTCTACACTTTCAAAATGAGACTCCCAATTATAATGTTGAGATAGCAATTGGGTCAAAGTTGTTTTTCCTGCACCAATATTCCCTGCTATAGCTATATGCATTTTCTTTATTTTAATCCTTAATCTGTGGCAATATGAAAATTACCCTTATACCTTCATTCAATTCACTTTCAAAGAATGAATTTTTTTGTTTTTCAAATAATATAAGACATCACCCAATAAAAATGGTGACTCACCTAATTCCATGCTTGAATTATACAGTGAAAAGTATTTCCCACAAAGGGGGTTCACTAATACGAAAGATTCAGAATTACCTGAAACATAATTACAGTTATTGTTACCGCATTCAGTAAACGAATCAGTTGAATTTACCCAATTAACTTCTTCCCAGGAGGAAAACAAATCAACCTTCCAAAGAGCATGGCTCGACTGAAAATAGACAGCTCCACCACAGCCATGGAAAGCTATAACTTTATCTACCAAAACGGGTAACTCCTCTTGAAAGGTAATTTTATTTGTGAAGATATCATAAACATACCATGAACTTCCTACTTCACTATACAAATAAAGAGATTTATTCAAAAGGAATAATTTACTGATTTTATCGTCAAATTTATCCTCTAAGCGTATTTCATCTAGTAATGCAAGTTCGTTATCTAAGATCCATACCTTCTGACTTGAATTTGAAAACAAGCATAAATAGTGAGGATTGGATACATCAGCAAAATTAAAAATATCAAATCCATTATTATCATATCTAGCCAGGACCTTCAGCTCTTCCGTCACTTTTAAAAATTCTGTAGGATTTAAAAGAAAGTAATGATCATTTAAATTTTTGTACAATTTTGTCCCCTGTCCAAAACACAAGGAAAAAAAAGAAAAAAACGATATAATAAGTAAAATTAATCGCATGTATTTAACGCTAACAGCTCATCCATAAAACTCCTATCATTCACCAATCTAGGCACTTTATTTTGCCCACCTAATTTCCCTTTACTTTTGAGCCAGTTATAGAATAAATTAGGCTTTGCATAAGTTATATCCAATTGTTGTAATACTAAATCTTTGTATCTCTTTGCCTCGTAATCTGAATTTAAATCTTGCAGTTTCTTATCCAAGAGTTCGGTAAATAAAAATTTATCTTCCGGACTTTTTTCAAATTCAACCAACCATTGATGCTTTCCACAAGAACCACTTTCTAACAACAAAGGTGCGGCTGTAAATTCACGTACTATAGACTTTGTATCTTTACAAACTTCCATCAATGCTTGTTCTGCATTTTGGACTATAAGTTCCTCTCCAAAAACATTGATATACTGCTTTGTTCTTCCAGTTACTTTTATACGATATGGATCTTTTGTAGTAAAGGTGATGGTATCACCAATTAAATATCTCCATAAACCAGCATTAGTACTAATCACCAATGCATATTCCTTCCCTATTTCAACTTCCTCTAATGGTATAGCTTTACGAGAATCCAATTTGAATTCAGACATAGGAATAAACTCATAAAAGATTCCATAGTCCAATAACAAAAGTAAATCGTCTCTATCAGGCTTATCTTGAATTCCGAAAAACCCTTCAGAAGCATTATAGGTTTCTAGGTATTGCAGATCCTCTGGCATATACTTCTTGAACTCCTCTACATAAGGAGCAAAATTCACTCCTCCATGCATATATAATTCCAAATTTGGCCAAACATCTTTCAGATTATTAGCTCCAGTAATATCTAACACCTTACGTATGAGAACGGCAGTCCATGACGGGACTCCAGAAATAGATCGAATATCTTCATTTATTGCCTCTTCAGCCATTCGATTCAACTTTTCCTCCCATTCCCCCATCAAGGCAACTGACTTGGAAGGGCTTCTTCTTTTCTGTACCCAGAATGGCAAATTTTCAATCATTATAGCTGATAAATCACCCTGAATGATATTTTGATCAAATTCATTCAATTGATGACTACCACCTAAGACCAATGTTTTCCCTCCAAAAACGTCCTTATTTTCGAAGTGATTACAATAAAGTGCTAGTAGATCTTTGCCACTTTTAAAGTGGCAATCGTTAATGGATTCATCACTTACTGGAATGTATTTACTCTTTCCAGAAGTAGTCCCTGAAGACTTTGCAAACCAATTTATTTTTCCTGGCCATAGAATATCCGACTCTCCATTTCTTATTCTTTCCAGATAAGGCCGAAATTCTTCGTAAGTTAAAATGGGAACTGTGTCTTGAAATGACTTATAATCTTTAATATCAGAATAGTTGTATTTCTTTCCCCATTCTGTATTTTCCGATTTCTCTATTAAATAATTGAATACTGAAAGTTGAGTAGCTGAAGGATTATTCATCACCTCAGCCATCTGATCAATACGCTTGCTAATAAACCAATTAATAATTGCACCAGACCAAGAAAGCAACATGTATCCAATTTTTAAATCAATCCTAAAGCAATACATCAATCAAAAAGGTATTGCCACTATCATTTTTTCGAATATCGGAAATTTTAAATAATTCTGTTTAATTATTCCGTTACAAAATTCACTTCACAATGTAGTTTTATTCCGTATTTGTTCCAAACATCCTCTTGAATGAATTGAGATAATTCAATTATTTCCTCCCCTTTTGCGGATCCATAATTAACCAAAATCAAGGCCTGATTGGCATGAACGCCACAAGCTCCATTTTTTTTCCCTTTCCATCCGGCATTCTCAATTAGCCATCCAGCTGCCAGTTTTATATTTCCATCCTCAAGTTCATAATAAACAATATTGGGGAATTTCCTCTGAACCTTTTGAAAGTCATTTTTTGAAATCACTGGATTTTTAAAAAAACTTCCCGCATTTCCTAAATCTTTAGGATCTGGTAATTTTGAACGACGAATACTAATAACGGCATTGGAAACATCCTTTGCATTAGGATGATGAATACCCTTTTCTTCTAAAACATGTTGTATAGCACCATAAGACAGCTTTAAGGCTGACTTTTTCTTTAATCGATAAGTCACCTTTGTAATAATATATTTCCCTTTTAATTTATTCTTAAAAACAGATTCTCTATATCCAAAGGCACAGTCGGAATGAGAAAACTTTTTAAACGTTCCTGTCTCCACGGAAAATGCTTCCAGGTATTCAAAACAATCTTTTATTTCTACGCCATATGCCCCAATGTTTTGCATAGGTGATGCACCAATATTTCCTGGTATCAATGAAAGGTTTTCCAATCCATTGTATCCTTCATCAATTGACCACATTACAAAGTCATGCCATACTTCACCAGCAGAAACCTCTATAACAACATCATCTTCCGTTTCTTCAACAACCTTCTTCCCTTTGTTGTTTATCCATACAACAGTACCATGAAAATCACCATTAAAAACGACATTACTTCCCCCCCCAAGAACCATCCATCTATTCGAAAATATGGAAGGGTCTAGATCCAACAGATCCTTGTCATCTTCAATAACAATAAAATGATCTGCATTTATATCAATACCGAAAGTATTGTAGTTTTTTAAAGAAATATTTTCAATTTGGCGCATAAACAATATATTAGCTAGACAAAAATAAAAAAACATAACAGAGAAGCCACTTGAAACGAGTTATTTTAGCAGTTACAAACGATTTACATACAGACCAAAGGTTACATAAGGTCTGTAGTAGCCTGTCTGAAAATAAATTTAAGGTAACATTAATAGGTAGAAAGTTAGATGATAGAAAATTGTCTAGTCGTCCGTATACCACCTATAGATTTAATTTATTTTTTAACAAAGGCTTTTTGTTTTACGCTAATTACAACCTTGTCTTATTCTTCAAACTTCTATTTATCGAAGGAGATATTTTTGTAGCCAATGATTTAGACACCCTACCAGCTAACTATTTTGCATCTAAGCTAAGAGGTAAAAAATTGGTGGTAGATCTACATGAATTATTCCCGGAAAGTCCCGAAATATTTAGACGTAAAGGCCTTTATAAATTTTGGGAATCCATTGAATCATTTTTTCTTCCAAAATGTGAAAATATCTATACAGTATGTCAGAGTATTGCTGATTACTATTTTGACAAATATGACCTAAAGCTAAGTGTAGTAAGAAATCTTCCAAAAGAACAAAAGGAATTTAATCAAACAACTGTCGAATGGCCATTTCCAGAGAAGAAAAAATGCATTCTTTATCAGGGTGCTACCAACATGGGAAGAGGCCTGGAAGGATTAATTGAAAGTATGCAATGGGTAGATGCCTATTTACTAATTGCTGGTGGAGGAGATGTATTAGACAAACTGAAGAACAGAAGTAAGGAACTTCAATTGGATTCAAAAATTCATTTTACGGGTAAACTGCCATTTACCCAATTAAACGAATACACAAAACTGGCTGATTTAGGAATAAGCCTTGAAGAAAACCTGGGCTTAAATTATTATTTCGCCCTACCCAATAAAATCTTTGATTATATCCGAGCTGAAATACCAATAATAGTTAGTCCATTTCCTGAAATGTCAAGGATTGTTGACCAATATAAAGTTGGATTTATCAACAAGAGTAATTCGCCAAAGGAATTGGCCAAACAGTTAATGGAAATATTATCCATGACTCAAGAAGAAAAAGAACGATTGAAAAGGAATTGTAAGAAAGCAACAGTGGATTTATCTTGGGAAAAAGAAGAGGCTATTTTATTAGCTATTTATAGAAGCTAACTATTCAATTCACAAAAAACTCCCAACTTTAGTAAATCCAGATTTCTCAATTTAGGATACTTACTTAGAAGGTTCTTCCGAAGACTCGTCTTAATACATTTAAAGTAGAGTCTAAAAAAAAACCTTAAACCCAAATTCTTTAATTTCAAATAAGTTCTAATTAAACGAATTTCCTCTCCTACTCTTCCGGATTTATATAGTTTCACCAGGTTACTGACTGCCTGTTCCGTTTTTTGAATAAACAGTTCTCCACTATCCAATCCCAAATGATAAACTGCATTGTCAATATGCCCAATTTTTGTGTTATTTTTCTTTAGGCTAATACCGAAAAGTGTATCCTCATGACCATATTCTCGAATACTTTGATCAAAGGGATTCTTCTCAAATACAGATTTCTTAATTAAAAAATTATTCGAAGTGAAGGAATGGTAGGGATGTACTGATCTAATATCCGCTTTTCTTTGCTCTCTTTCTTTTCCATATTCCCATCGTAATATTTCAGAAGAGTCATCCGGTGGATCATCATAATAAGCCGTACCTCCACAAACCACATCAAAAAGTTTAGATGCAGCTACGTATTTCGAAATAAAATCTTCATTTTTTGGTAATGAATCTGCATCCAAAAATAACAATAAGGGATATTTAGCCTGACGAGCTAATTTATTTCTCAAAGCAGACCGTCCTATATTTTCGGATAAGCTATTGTAGGTCAAAAAAGGAAGTCCAAGAAAGCTAGGACTTTGCTCAAAACCCGATGCATCATCAATACATATTATTTCTGCCTGAATACCTTTAGTAGAAATTTCATGTACCAATTGCCTCACCAATTGCTCTGTGTCCCATTGGTATGTAGCTATAAGAATTGATATCATTAAAAAGGTAATTCCGATATTTCTTCCAACTTTCCTTTATCACAGAATAACATTCTACCTGGGAAATCCTCAATCAAAGAATAATCATGGGTTACCATTATCAAAGCTCTATTGTTTTCCTTCAAGCGAAGTAAAATAGACATGATAGCCCTGGAAGTCTCAGGATCCAAATTCCCTGTTGGCTCATCAGCAAGAATTAATTTTGGATTGTTAACCAATGCTCTGGCAATGGAAATACGTTGCTGCTCTCCCCCTGAAAGTTCATGTGGATACTTGTAGCCTTTATTTTTCATCCCCACTTCATCTAGTACTTGATCAATCTTTGTTTCTATTAAGATTTTATCTTTCCAACCGGTAGCTTTCATTGCGAATTCCAAATTTTTTGTCACTGTTCTATCTGGAAGCAATTGAAAATCTTGAAAAACAATTCCCATGTTCCTTCTTAAAAATGGAATTTGTTTGCCTTTGATATCATTCAATGTAAAATTGCATATATCTGCAGCCCCTTTTTTTAACTCCAGGTCTGCATATAACGTTTTAAGCAAACTACTTTTCCCACTTCCAGTCCTCCCCAATAGATAGACCATTTCTCCTTCTTCTACGGAAAAACTAACATCACTAAGAACCAAATGATCGTCCTGATATATTGATGCGCTTTTAATATTTACTACAGACATATGGAAAAATAAATTTATAGAAACATCGTTTCATTCTAAATTGCTGTGACTGAGTTTTTACTACCTAAAAATGCTATTCTAAGAATTTCTAATCTAAGATAGGAATCACAATCTTAGGTCAAAGTACTAAAAAATGTGAAAATCTATACACACAATAACGCTTTTCGTATATTTAACCGTCGAAAAAATCCGCACAATATGACTAATATAAAATGGGGTTGTTTTATTACAGCTTGTACCATTAGCACAACAATATACGCTCAGGCAGAATTTCAATCATCTTCTCCTTTACTAAATCTAGAAAAGGGGATTTCTTTATTTGAAGATGCTCAATATAATATAGCTCAAGAATTTTTTGACACTTATATTCAGGAGCATTCTACTGAACACAATACTTTAAGTTATCAGAAGGCAGCCTATTACGGAGCAGTTTCCGCCATGAAACAAGGTCATGAAAATGCCGAAGCTCTTGCTGATTTATTTTTGGTGGAGCACATTAATTCTCCAGAAATACCTATGCTTCAAAAGGCTTATGCTGACTACTATTTTGAAGGGGGGAACTTCAAAAAAGCTATCCACTGGTATGAAAAAATGGCAGATAATATATTGGAAGAAGGCACTACTCTTCAATACTATTTCAATCTTGGCTACGCTTATTACATCGAAAACCAACTTGATAATGCCATTGAATTCTTAAAACCTGTAGCAGAAGAAACAAATTCATTGGAAGAGGATGCAACATACTACCTTGGCTTCATCCATTACAAAAAGAAAGAATGGGATACAGCCCTTTCTTATTTTAAGCAATTGGAAAGCTCCAAAAAGTATAACTATCAATGCAGTAATTACGTTGCTCAAATATTGTATTTCAACGGTCGATTTGACGAATCGATCCAATACATTGAAAAAAGGATCAAACACAGTACAAAAATAGAACTTAGAAATTTGTTGGCTGTTAAAGCCATGTCTTTAGTTCAAATAAAGAATTTCGACAAGGCTATTTCAACCTATATGGAATATGAGAGTCTTGGAGGCCGATTGCAAAATGAAGACTTCTATAACTATGGTTTTGCAAAAATGCAAAAGAAGGACTTTAAAGAGGCCATTCGATTATTCAAAAAAGTAGCGAGTAAAAACAAAGCGCTAACTCAAAATACGCAACATCATTTAGGAACTTCCTTGTTGGCTGTCAACTATAAAGAAGATGCAATTTTAGCATTTCAAAGATCGGTAGAATTAGATGTAGATCCAGAAGTTACTGAAGAGTCTCATTTCAACTATGCAAAATTGGCGTACGAACAAGGGGATGTTTTCGGGAATAGCCAAAATGCTTTACAATCCTTTATCGATAGGTATCCAAACTCCCCATATATAAATGATGTATATGGTTACCTAGTAAATAATTATCTAAATAAAAAAGAATACAGTAAAGCTATTTCATCTTTAGAAATAACGGGACTAACAGATTTAAAACTGAGAAAGGCTTACCAAAAGATATGCTATTTCAGAGCTATCCAATTGTTTAATGATACAAAATACTGGTCTTGTCTAGATCATTTAAATAAGTCATTGACACAGCATATTGACAGAAGAATTTCTTCCCAAGCAAAATTTTGGAAGGGAGAAACCTTTTATAGGCTAAAGAAATATAAAAAAGCCATAGCTAACTATCAAGCATTTTTTAATGACCCTAATTCTAAAAACATAACAGAATATAAGAATGCTTATTATAATTTGGGTTATGCCTATCTTCAGAATAAAGAGTACGGTCCTGCTGCCAATAAGTTTGATCAATACGTAAATAAAGCGAAGGACACTAAATCTGTTGATGCTATTATAAGAAGTGCCGATTCCTTCTTCATGCAGCAAAATTATAAGCAAGCAAAAACAAGGTATCGCTCTGCTACAGAAAACAACAGTATTGAATCTGATTATGCTAGCTTCCAAGAGGCCATTTGCGTAAGTTTATTAGGTGATCATCAAACAAAGGTTGATATCCTAAAAAACTTCAAGGAAACCTACCCTAGCTCTTCTTATAATGATGAAGCATTATTAGAATTAGGAAATGCCTATTTTCAACTTAGGCAGCACGAAAATGCTATTTTCAGCTATGAACGATTACTAAATTCATTCCCATCTAGCATTCATGTGAATAATGCTGAATTAAAAATTGGTTTAGTTTATATGAATACTAACAGCAATGATAAAGCACTTACGGTGTTTAAGGATATTATTGATAAGTACAAGGCGAATACAATTTCAAGGGAAGCACTTAGAAACATAAAAAATATATATGTAGAGAGTGGAGAGGTTAATAAATATGCCTTGTACATTTCAAACATCCCATTTGCTAATGAAAGTGTTGCATCTTTAGATAGCACCTCCTATGAGTCTGGTGAGCTTCAATACCTAAAAGGTGATTTTGAACAAGCAGAAATCAGCCTTGAAAATTATATATCAAATTACCCTGAAGGTTATTTTATTGTTCAGGCCAATTTCTATTTGGGTGAAGTATATCTAAAAAACAATAAGAAAGACAAAGCAGTTATTGCATTTTCAGAAGTAGTTAAAGACCAGCACAACGCTTTTCAAGATGAATCGAACCTCAACTTAGCAGAATTAGAATTTTCTTCAGGAAACTATACTAAAGCGGCAGAATATTATTCTAAGTTACAAATTGAAGCGCAATACCCTAAATATAAAGAAACAGCTAATGTTGGGATAATGCGTTGTCAATTTGAACTCGAGCAATATGGACCTGCAATGGAATCAGCTAAAAAAGTGATTCAATCTACTTCTTCTGGTGAAGATATTATAGTGGAAGGGAACTACATTCTTGCTAAATCTGCCTTTATGCACAATTCATTAAAGCTTGCGAGAAGTAAATTTTCCTGGTTAAAAGAAAATGTTGAAGGAGAAAAACTGGCAGAAGCTTATTATTATAGTGCGAGAATATTATTCATGCAAAACGAATATGAAAACTCTAAAAAGGAAGTGTACGAACAAGCAAAAGTAACCCCAGGTTATAAAACTTGGTTAGCAAAGTCACTTATCCTCCTAGCACAGAACTTACATGCATTAGAAGATAATCAAAATGCGATTTACACCTTGGAACAGGTAGTTAAAAATTATACTGAAGAGGATATCGTAGAAGAGGCAGAAATGCTAAAAGAGAGTTACGAAATATCACTTCAAAAAGAAACCATTGAACAATAAGCTTGTCTATATGAACAATAATATGCTTAAAACACTTGCTGCCTTTTTTATATTTGGATCAATGACCTCCTTCGCTCAGGATCAAGATTCAACTAGTACCAATGATTTGCAAGAGGAGATAAAGATTTTTAAAAACTATATCCCTGAAATATCACGAGTAAATAAAAAGAATCAACAACCGCTCTTCTTAGATTCGGTATATATCAAGGAAAATCTAAAATACCAAGTCAAAAAAATGGTACTCAAGGTGGATGAGAACAACCATCCGCTAAGTGCAGTTGACTATAAGAAACCATTTGAAAAGGCCTTTAATTCCTATGTTCTTTTAGGTTATGCCAGTAAAATAAGACCTTTAGGTGAAATATCCTTGAGTAACCATCCTTCTGATAAATGGAAATATGGATTCTATTTCAGACACTACTCAGAAGACAGAAAGGATGAATCTCTTTTTTACCATGATAGAAGCGACAACAAAGCCATGTTGTACTTTGACTTCATTGATAAGGGTATGGCCTTTAAATCAAATGTAAGTTATCAACGATTAGTAGTCAACATTGACCCTAGCTTTATCCAAAATGAAAAAAAAGAGATAAACCATCAAATCTTTACGGGTGACTTCTCATTTGAGCAAAATGATAGTAAACAACTTATTCAAGGAGTCCATTTTAATATCAAACATGGTTTAAACAATTATGATGCTTCGGAAACTCAAATTGATTTTGGATCAAAATGGAATGTCCCAATAGGAAAACATAAAATTTCTGGTAATCTGGATTTTATTACAGCAGATCATGAAGCTGAAATTCCAAGTAAAGACGGAAGACTAAGTCATTTTCAATTTGACCCAACATTTTATGGGAAAGAAGGAAAATTATCTTTCCAGTTAGGAATAAACAGTTATTACCTAATTCATGAAATGGGACTTTCTACCACTGAAATATTATTAGGGATTGATAAGGCAGATGAAGAATTTATGATTTTCCCAAAGTTGTACTTAAGCTATGCACTACCTGAAGAATCATCTGTTTACATTGGTTATCAAGGTGATTATTCTATAAATACTTACATAGAAGCAATGTATGTATCACCTTTTATATCACCATCTAAAACGATCCTACCTATACCCAGCTCAACTGTAACGCCAGTCAATATTTACGCTGGGTTAAGTACTAAATCTATTCACAATTTGGATTTAAATGTTGTAGTAAGTTACAAGGAAGTTGAACGCTTCCAATACTTTTCCACATCACTGTTTGGGGACCAAACTGATTTTCGATTATATCTTCAGCCAAATAATTTGGACTTAAATATTATAAGCATTGAAGCTAACGCTAAATACACCTTAAATAAACAGGCTTCTATAGAAGCAGTGATGAACTTTAATAGCTATAATGATGTACCTGTAAATACTTATCTCCCTCACCTACCGGAATTCATATTAACATTAATTCCAGAGTACGAATTCAATGATAAGCTTAAGGCCTTCGGAGAAATAAAATTTATCAGTTCTCACAATTCCCTGTTATCAGTAAAAAAGGATGAAATCTCTAGTTATGCAGATATTAACCTAGGCGCTAGTTATGAAGTTACAGAAAGACTAAGCACTGGTTTACAAGTTCGAAATTTACTCGACAATAAGGTGGAAACTTATCAAGGGTACCTATCAAATGGCTTCAATGTATTCGTTTCTGCCAGGTATAAATTTTAAATAATTTCCACTCTACAGGGTGATTAGAATTAAAAATGGGATCGCATACTCTAATGTGGTTCCATTTTTCTTTTCTACAAGGCATTTTAAGATCAATTAAGCCAACTTCTCCAATAAGCCCTTTTTATAGATTCACATGCACATGCTGCTAATACGGTTTTTAAGAGATATAAGGTTGTTTCACAAATAAACCCCCTTTCACTGGGCTAATAAGCAGTGGATTATTTCGGAAAAAAGCATCTAAAACTTTATATTTGTTAGTATCTCTATTGGGCGCAAATGCCTGAAAAAGATTTAAAAACGGCAGGTTGATTGTCGTTTTTCATTTGTAATGTTGAAACTATATACCAGTAATAAAAATGGCTGAAGAAAATAAACCAGAAGATTATTCTGCAGGGAGTATTCAAGTACTTGAAGGACTAGAGGCAGTTCGTAAACGACCTGCCATGTATATTGGAGATATTGGAACGAGAGGTCTACATCACTTAGTGTACGAAGTTGTTGACAACTCTATTGATGAGGCACTTGCTGGACATTGTGATAAAATAGATATTACAATCAACGAGGACAATTCTATCACAGTAAAAGATAACGGTAGGGGTATCCCTACTGCAATACACCCAAAAGAGAAAAGATCTGCTCTTGAGGTTGTAATGACTGTTCTTCACGCCGGTGGTAAGTTCGACAAAGATTCTTATAAAGTATCTGGTGGTCTTCACGGAGTTGGAGTATCCTGTGTAAACGCATTATCCATGCACTTACAAGTTAATGTTCATAGAGATGGTTCTGAGCATGTCCAGGAATATAGCATAGGTAAGCCACTTTATGATGTTAAGGAAGTTGGTTCTACTGATTATAGAGGTACGATTGTAACTTTTAAGCCTGACAACACGATATTTACAGAAACAGAATACAAATACGATATTCTAGCTGCAAGGATGCGTGAATTGTCCTTTTTGAATAAAGGTATTACGATTGTTTTAAGTGATCGAAGAGAAATCCAAGAAGATGGAAACTTCCTTTCAGAAAGTTTTAAATCGGAAGAAGGGCTGGTCGAATTCATCCATTATTTAGATGCTACCCGTGAAACAATCATGGACAATGTCATCCATATGGAAGGTGAGAAAAACGACGTTCCTGTTGAAGTTGCCATGCAATACAACACTACCTTTAGCGAGAATTTACATTCTTATGTAAATAATATTAATACACATGAAGGTGGTACCCACTTGGCTGGTTTCCGTAGGGCTTTAACTAGAACCTTAAAAAGCTACGCTGAAAAATCAGGAATGCTAACAAGGGAAAAAGTTACCATTGCCGGGGATGATTTCCGAGAAGGATTGACTGCTGTAATTTCGGTTAAAGTAATGGAACCTCAATTTGAGGGGCAAACCAAAACTAAACTTGGAAATAAAGAAGTTAGTGGAGCAGTTGACCAATTAGTTGGTGAGATGCTAAACAACTACCTTGAAGAAAACCCTAAAGAGGCTAGAATCATTATCCAAAAGGTTATTATTGCTGCTAAAGCACGTCATGCTGCCCGTAAGGCACGTGAAATGGTTCAGCGTAAAACGGTAATGTCATCTACTTCTCTTCCCGGTAAACTATCCGACTGTTCTGAAAGAGATCCTGTGAAATGTGAAATATTCCTTGTAGAGGGAGATTCGGCAGGTGGAACTGCAAAACAAGGTCGCGATAGAGGATTCCAAGCAATTCTACCTTTAAGAGGGAAAATCTTAAATGTTGAAAAAGCACTTCCTTATAAAGTTTTTGAGAATGAGGAAATCAAAAACATGTTTACTGCCTTAGGGGTTACAATAGGAACTGAAGAAGATAGTAAAGCGCTAAACCTAGCTAAACTTCGTTATCACAAAGTTGTTATTATGTGTGATGCCGATGTCGATGGTAGCCATATCTCAACTCTAATTTTAACCTTCTTCTTCCGTTACATGAAAGATATGATTGAGAACGGATATATCTATATTGCGACACCTCCATTATACTTAGTAAAGAAAGGGTCTAAGCAAAGGTATGCATGGAACGACAATCAACGTGATAGCTACGTCCTGGAATTGGGTGGTGAAGAAGGAAAAGGAGTTGGAATTCAAAGATATAAAGGTCTTGGGGAGATGAATGCTATCCAACTTTGGGATACAACGATGAACCCTGAGCACAGAACACTTCGACAAGTAACAATTGACAGTGCTGCAGAAGCAGACAGAGTATTCTCTATGCTAATGGGAGATGATGTCCCACCGCGTAGAGACTTTATAGAACGTAATGCCGTTTATGCCAACATAGATGTTTAAACTCGTTTTTTAAATTCAAATAATAAAGCCCCATCGATAGGATGGGGCTTTTTATTTGCACTATTATTACCAAAAAAAGGCATCCAATACTAATTGGATGCCTTTTTATATTTGAGGTATTATCTCATCAATTCAAAAAATCCTTCTTGAGATTTCTCATATCCGAAATCATCTTTATATTCTGCACGGAACACATAAGTTCCAGCACTTGCTTGTTTACCATCCTTAATGTATCCAGCCCAACCGACCTGGACCTCTGCTGTTCTAAACACTTCCTTCCCCCATCTATCATAGATAATTAAGCTGTAACCATCTGATTGAATTCGTGACTTAACAGCTTTGAAAAATTCATTGATACCATCACCATTTGGTGTAAATGCCGTAGGGAATATCATAACGGGATCTACTATTCGAACCATACGGTCAACTTCTGAAAAACAGTCATTTTCGTCGTATACGCGCAAAGTAACTCTATAATCACCTATATCCGTATAGGAATGCTCTGCATTTGGAGTAAACGCTTTTCCACCATCTCCAAAGAACCATTCCCATTTTACAAGTACAGAATGCTCATTACTAATTGTCGCATCCGTGAATTTAATGGTAGCATCAGCTAAGTTGATTTCTTCGAAATCCATTTCGAAGTAAGCCCGAGGTGTCCATTTATCAAAAATTTCCACTCTATCCTCAATTGTACAACCATTATCATCCTCTATTAAAACAATGTGGATTCCCGGATCAACATTACCTTCGAAAAGATCTAATTTCTGAACACCATCAACATAGTACTTGTATGGCTCTACGCCACCTCTTCCAGTATAATCTATATGAGCTGGTTTCTGATCACAATAACTATGATCAAAATGGATATTTTCAAATTCTAAAATTGTAGGTTCATCCACTATGAATTCTGCCTTTGTATAACAAGTGGTTGGCGATTGTATTTCAAAAGTATATAATCCTCTAGGTAAATCACTTACATCAATATCACCCGAAGCCGTAAAATATGTATTCACAATTTGACCCAATGAATCTCTTACGACTAAACTCCAATCTTCACTAAGACCACCATGAGGAGATAATGTAACTATACCAGTATTTCCACCATAACACAATACATCCCTTACTTCAGCATGGTATTCCACATCGTGAAATTTCTCTTCAAGAGTTATTTCAGTCACATATTCACAAGTAGTAGGGGAAGTAGAAATAATTCGGTAATCTCCAACAGGCAAGTTCAAAAAGTTGACTGGCATAGTATCCCCGTTATAGGAATTTATCAAATTGTTATTATCATCAAATAAATCAATATCCCAATCTACATTTTCGCCACCTTCTGTAAAGAAAAGGATATGACCATTTTGATCATCTACACAGTCTGGCCCCTCTTCAAAAGGATTAATATCTTGACTACCAAAGGTTATCACAGCTTGAGCAACATTTCCTGCCTCAGAACAAGAAGAGAAATTTGCATCAACATACAATGGAAGATCATCAATGTTTGCTGCTGTTACGGTATAAGGCAAGGTATATCCCTCACCTAATACATTCCCATTTTGATCTATCCAAGTTATATAACCAACAGGAGAAAACGGTAAAAACTGATAAGTATAACTGCTTCCTGTAGCATTTGGCGTGTATTCTACCATTTCGTTTATCGCGGTCCATTGTAAAGGATAATTTCTAGGTAGATTTAAAACAGGATCCTGAACAAAAATACTCGAATTCCCATTGTTATTAATTAATCCTTGAACTGCTGCTCCGTTATTCCAGGTAGGACAGAACGTATAATTACCCAAGTAATTTCTTATTTTATTAGACCCCTCCATTAATACGATGGAATTAGCAAAACAAGTAGTATCACATTGGAACATACCTAAATCAGGCCATATAGCAACAAAAACCCTATTTGGAGCAGTACCAAAGGTTCCATACCTTATTTTCGGAGAATTAATAAGCCCCGGATTTACATCTGTATAAGGACATAAAATAGAATTGTAGGTAGCATTACCACTAGGTAAAACAGCATTGATAGGCCAGGGAGAATAGGTAGGTGTTCCTGGATTTTCGACGGTTCCTGGAACCAGAGGGAATTTCAAATACACATTGGAACTTATACGCAGAGTAGTATGGTTTACTCCCCAATATTCAAAACCAAAGCCAATGTTAATAGAACTTGAAAGTTGATCATCAGCTAAAGATAATGAATCAAATACCGCACCTGAACTTACAATACTGGCTATTACATCTGAACTATATAAATCTGAAGCCAAGAGTGTAACAGAATCACCAATCTCACATACCATATATTCGAACGGTGCAGGTGATTGGGCAGAAGATTTAAAAGAGAGAAAAGCTCCTAAAATTAGAAATAAGTACTTTTTCATAGAGAGATTTTTAAGTCAGGTTCCATAGGCCATCTACCTGGATAAAATTATGACCAATTACAAAATTAACAAAATCTTGGCAATATCGTTAATTTTCAACAGAATATAGTGCATCTAATTATTTTCACCAAAACATTGGCCATATAATTAATTTCTTAAAAATATCCCTCTCACTCACTGCATTTTGTTAATTTTGTATACTTACTGAATTTACAAATAAAACCATATCATGAAAATAACAGTTATCGGTGCTGGGAATGTTGGTGCCACGTGTGCAAATGCGATTGCTCAAAGAAGAATTGCAAGTGAAGTTGTGTTGTTGGACATCAAAGAAGGCTTTGCTGAGGGTAAAGCATTAGACATGATGCAAACGGCAACTACATTGGGTTTCAATACTAAGATTGTAGGATGCACAAACGACTATGCTAAGACAGCAGGTAGTGATGTGGTTGTAATCACATCTGGTATTCCTCGAAAACCAGGTATGACTCGTGAAGAATTGATTGGAATCAATGCAGGAATTGTAAAAACAGTTTCAGAAAATGTATTGGTACATTCTCCAAATACAATCATCGTTGTAGTATCTAACCCAATGGATACAATGACTTATTTGGCATTAAAATCTACAGGTCTTCCAAAAAACAGAATCATCGGTATGGGTGGTGCTTTGGATAGTTCAAGATTCAAAACATATCTTTCTTTAGCATTGGATAAACCAGCTAACGATATTCACGGTATGGTAATAGGTGGTCATGGTGATACAACTATGATTCCTTTAACAAGATTGGCATCTCTCAACGGTGTTCCAGTTTCTCAATTCTTATCAGCTGATAAACTAGAAGAAGTTTCAGCGGCAACTATGGTTGGTGGTAAAACACTAACAGGATTGTTGGGTACTTCTGCATGGTATGCTCCAGGTGGAGCTGTTGCTTATTTGGTAGATAGTATTGTAAATGACCAAAAGAAAATGATCCCATGTTCAGTATTCCTTGAAGGTGAGTATGGACAAGAAGATATTTGTGTCGGGGTACCTTGTATCATCGGTAAAAACGGTGTGGAAGAAATCGTTGATGTACAATTGAACGATGCTGAAAAAGCATTATTCGAGAAAAGTGCTGAGGCTGTAAGAACTATGAACAATGCTTTGAATGAAGTTTTGGCATAATTAACCCTTACATTTTTTTAAAAAGCATCCAATAAATATTGGGTGCTTTTTTTTTTAATACTTTATTGTTAACTTTGATTCAAAATAAACATTTTTATCATGAAAAAAGTACTATTCTCATTTTTAGCACTTGCTTTAGTTAGCTTGTCCTTTTTAGCTTTTAAAAATTATCCGCGTTTAGAGATTGGTCAAAACGCTCCAGAAACTGACTTAGTAATGAAAGGAGTTGATGGAAAAGATCACACACTTGATGCCCTTAAAGGGGAAAGTGGTTTGATCGTTGTATTTAGTTGTAATACCTGCCCTTTTGTAGTTGGAACTGACACAAAAGAAGGCTGGCAAGGAAGATACAATAGGCATAAAAGAACAGCTGAATCATTAGGTTATGGATTCGTTCTGATTAATTCTAATGAAGCAAAACGCACAAACGAAGATTCATTTGAGGCCATGGTAAATCATGCACAAACAAATGGATATACTATGAATTACCTTATGGATAAAGACTCTAAACTAGCCAATGCTTTTGGAGCGAATACAACTCCTGACGTATTCATGTTTAACGGAAATATGGAACTTATCTACACTGGTGCAATTGATGACAATGTAAATGATCATGTAAATGTAAAAGTAGACTACCTTCACAATGCAATGTCACAAGCCTATAAATATGGGGAAGTGAGAATTAAGACAACCAAAAATTTAGGTTGTAGCATCAAAAGAAAAGTTCAAGACTAAGAATTTAGTATTCGTATTAAAAAAGGGTGTTTTATAATTTTATAAAACACCCTTTTTTATTTCCATACCTACCAACCGGAAGAACTTTTTATTGCCCATAAAAATGGAGTTAATTTCTATAAGAGCCATTGACGACAAGTGGATAGTGGATAGTGGATAGTGGATAGTGGATAGTGGATAGTGGATAGTGGATAGTGGATAGTGGATAGTGGATTAAAAGTATTTACATAAAAAAAGCCATCCCAATTAATTCGGGATGGCTTTTTTATATAATAAATTCTACTCAGTATTACTTATTGAATCTTTCTCGCAACAATTCAGTTGTAGTTGAACCTGGTCTTTCAATTGGAGAGCCTGTAGCCCTATCCCAAACAAGGTTAGTTAATACACCTAAAGCTCTAGAAACTCCAAATAAAACAGTATAAAAATCATACTCTACTAAACCGTATTTCATCAAAAGAACACCAGAATGTGCATCTACATTTGGCCAAGGATTTTTCACCTTACCTGTAGCACTTAAAATTTCTGGAACTACTTCATATACGCGAGAAACAATTTTGAATAATTCGTTCTCCGGCATATGCTTCAAAGCGAATTCTCTTTGTGCAGTATAACGCGGATCCGTTTTTCTTAGTACAGCATGTCCAAATCCAGGAATAACCTTTCCGTCATTCAAAGTATTCTTACAGTATTCAGCAATCTGATCCTTTGATGGTAATCCACCACCTAATTCATCTTTCATACCTAACAACCATCTAACTACTTCTTGATTTGCTAATCCATGTAATGGACCTGCCAATCCATTCATACCAGCAGCAAATGATAAGTAAGGATCTGTTAATGCCGAATTTACAAGATGTGTAGCATGTGCAGATACATTTCCACCTTCGTGATCCGAATGGATTGTCATGTATAAACGCATCAACTCTCTGAATTCCTCATTATCGAAACCTAACATATGTGCAAAGTTACCAGACCAATCCAATTTCGGATCCGGCTCGATATGGTCATTGTGGTGGTATGAACGACGATATATATATGCAGCAACTCTTGGTAAACGAGCAATTAAATTCATTGCATCCTCATAAGTAGGTTCCCAATATTCCTGCTTAGTCATACCTTTACGGTACGCTTTGACAAATTCAGACTCTGTTCTCATTGCTGTTATAGCAGCACAGAATTGTGTCATGGGATGTGTATTTTCCGGTAATGCATCAATTACCTTAAATACATGAGGTGGAACAATTGCTCTACGTGCCCAATTATTACTTACACGTCTTACATCATCTTCATTTGGTAATTCTCCCATCAGCATTAGGTAAAATATACCTTCTGGAAGTGGTTCAGCACCCTCTGGATAATGTGGTAATTTCTCTTGTAATTCAGGTATAGAATATCCTCTAAAGCGAATTCCTTCTTCAGGATCCAATTTAGAAGTTTCGCAAACCATGCTCAACATTCCACGCATTCCCCCATACAACTGGCTTACTTTGATCTCCCCTACAACTTCATCACCGTGATCATTCAATAATGCTTTTCTTTCATCTCTTGCGGGTTGAATTTTCGCAGCAAACTTTTCTTTTAATCGATCCATTGGTTCAAAGGTTTAGGGGTTAAATAAATTTAAAGCTCTGTGTATCAAAGATAGCGTTTTCTCCTAATGCTTCTTCAATTCTTAGTAGCTGATTATATTTAGCCATACGGTCAGAACGTGAAGCAGATCCCGTTTTAATTTGGCCAGTATTTAAAGCAACAGCCAGATCAGCAATTGTAGAATCTTCTGTTTCACCAGAACGGTGACTCATTACAGAAGTATATGAATTTCTATGTGCTTTATCTACTGCTTCTATAGTCTCAGTAAGTGTACCAATTTGGTTTACTTTAATCAAAATAGAGTTCGCAATACCATTATCAATACCTTTAGTCAATCGATTTGAATTGGTAACAAATAAATCATCACCAACCAACTGAATTTTATTTCCAAGTTCAGTTGTCAGTTGTTTCCAACCATCCCAATCATTTTCATCCAATCCATCTTCAATAGACACGACTGGGTATTTAGAACACCAATCCTTATAAAAACTAATCATCTCGGAAGAAGTTAATTTATCTCCAGTTGATTGGTGAAGATGGTAGATACCTTCTTCTTTATTGTAAAACTCCGAAGACGCAACATCCAGGGCTACCCAGATATCTTCTCCTGGTCTATATCCTGCTTTTTCAATGGCTGTTAACACCATCTCCATTGCATGGTCGTTCGATTTAAGATTCGGTGCAAACCCTCCTTCATCTCCAACGTTCGTTGAATATCCATTCTTAGATAATACAGATTTCAAATTGTGGAATACTTCCACACCCATTCTTAAAGATTCAGAAAATGAATTAGCCCCAAATGGCATAATCATGAACTCTTGAAAATCTATAGAATTATCAGCATGAGAACCACCATTTAAAATGTTCATCATAGGTACTGGTAGCGTTCTGGCATTCACACCACCAATATAATTGAAAAGCATTTGATTTGTTTCCATTGCTGCTGCACGAGCAGAAGCCAAAGAAACTCCTAGCATAGCATTAGCACCCAGATTTGCTTTATTTTCAGTTCCATCAAGTTGAATCAAAGCACGGTCAATTCCTGCTTGATCCTCCACTTCCATACCAGCAATTTCGTTGAAGATTACTCCATTTACATTGTCAATTGCTTTAAGAACTCCCTTTCCTAAATAAATACTTTTATCACCATCTCTCAATTCAACAGCTTCATGTTCACCAGTAGAAGCTCCACTAGGAACTGCAGCTCTACCAAAAGCACCAGATTCAGTTAATATATCAACTTCAATTGTAGGATTTCCTCTAGAATCTAAAATCTGCCTAGCATGTATATCTGTAATATTACTCATGTCTTACTTATTTTGTAATAGGGTCAAAAATTGATCGAACAGGTATCTTGAATCATGTGGTCCAGGAGACGACTCTGGATGGAATTGTACTGAGAAACAATCTTTATCCTTAATTCTAAAACCTTCAACAGTATCATCATTCAGATTTTTATGAGTAAGAATCAAATTCTCAGAATCTTCTAATCCTTCCATTGAAACTGCGAACCCATGATTTTGAGAGGTAACTTCTGCTCTATTTGTTTCCAAATTGAGTACTCCGTGATTAATACCACGGTGACCATTGTGCATTTTGTAAGTTTTAAGCCCGCTTGCTAGCGCAATCATTTGGTGACCAAGACAAATTCCAAATACCGGTTTATCCAGATTCAAAATATTATTTACCTCATCAATTACACCTGTCATAACACCAGGATCACCAGGTCCATTAGAAAGGAAGTATCCTGTCGGATTCCAAGCTTCCATTTCATCTAACTTAGCATTTTGAGGGAATACTTTAAGGTAACACCCTCTTTCAACAAGACAATCAAGAATATTTTGCTTAACTCCTAGATCCAATACAGCAACCCTAATCTCGGCATTTTCATCGCCAACAAAATAGGCTGTATCTGTAGATACCTGAGAAGCAAGTTCCAAACCTTCCATAGAAGGCACTTTGTCTAATTGTGCTTTCAATACTTCTATATCAGTGGTCTCTGTCGAAATAATAGCATTCATTGCTCCATTATCCCGAACATGGCTAACCAATGATCGCGTATCGACACAGGAAACTGCAACGATATTTTCTTTTTCCAGGTATTCTTGAAGAGAACCATCAGCCTGAGGCCTTGAATGATGATTATTTAAATCTCTACAAATGAATCCAGAAATTTTTACAGACCCAGATTCAGTCTCTTCATTCTTTACGCCATAATTTCCAATATGGGCATTGGTCAAAACCATCATTTGACCGAAATATGAAGGATCAGTAAATACTTCCTGATATCCTGTCATTCCCGTATTATAACAAACTTCGCCTGTCGCTGTTCCAATGGCTCCAGCTGCTTTTCCGTAAAAAACAGTTCCATCCTTAAGCAGAACAATTGCATCTCTTTTCGCCTGGTACTTCATGAATAATAATTCTTCTTTACTAAACCTTTCCTGTTCATTCTCCGAATAAAAACTAACTATTTCTATTCTTCCAATGGAGCCACAAATCTCTTAATAATCCTTCAATGAAAAAAGGATTTTCTTGCATATAAAAAAAGGATAAAGCCATAGGCTTTATCCTTTTAAAAAGTTAGTCATTAGATAACCCAATACATATTAAGCATTGGCTTCTTCATTTGACTCGCTGCTTTCACTTGTAGCTTCTGTTGCTTCTACTGCAGTAGCAGTATCTTCAACAGCAACTTCGCTGTCAGCTTTCTTTCTTGATCTACGGGTAGTAGTCTTCTTAGCGCTTTCCGCTTTTTCAACATTGTAGATTTCGTTGTAATCAACCAACTCAATCATACACATTTCAGCATTATCACCTTGTCTGTTACCAGTACGGATGATACGAGTGTATCCTCCAGGACGATCCCCAATTCTTACAGATACCTCACCGAAAAGAGACTTCACTGTCTCCTTTTGTTTAAGGTAACTAAATACAACTCTTCTTGAGTGAGTAGTATCAGTTTTAGCTTTTGTAATCAATGGTTCAACATACTTCTTTAAAGCTTTCGCTTTGGCAACAGTAGTGTTGATACGTTTATGTTCGATCAATGAGCAAGCCATATTAGCTAACATAGCTTTTCTATGAGCTGCAGTTCTACCCAAGTGATTAAATTTCTTACCGTGTCTCATGGC